>ENA-OWPA01000118-OWPA01000118.1-bioreactor-metagenome-genome-assembly--contig:-NODE-118-length-147308-cov-7.911112_pt1 | contig 147308 bp, 129 predicted proteins | sample MGYA00238139_ERZ651803 | MGnify/ENA primary metagenome ERZ651803 (study PRJEB26909, sample SAMN07631231) | bioreactor metagenome | isolation source: Switchgrass digestor | place: USA: Dartmouth...
AAATAGCGAAAGTCGGCATAGCCTAATGTGCCATGCCGACAATCGCAATAAATGTTTTCTTAACTCACCGCCCCATTTGGAGGAGATTTTTTACTATTCCATTTCTATCAGAAGCTCGCCTTCCTTGTCATATATGCCTTCTTCATCTATCTGGACATAGCCGTCGGTGGCATCAGCAATAAAGTCCAGCAGTGTCTCCAGAAAGTCCCATCCTTCCTCGGTGATATCTTCATCAATGTCCAATGCGTATATCTGAACCATATTCTTTACTATCTCTATGGCCTTCTTTTGTTCCTTGCTGTAAGGAAGCTCCTTCAACACTTCAAGAAATTCTTCCTGCTCTTCTTCAAAAATTGTATCTACGCCTTTTACATTTCTTTCTATCCTGATGGGTTCATGATTGGGATCATATTCCAGCATCAAGTATTTCCAATCTTTTTCGTCAAAGTCCTCGTCAAATTTCCCGGGAAAAGTTGAAAATTCAAATCCAGCTTCCAATAGTTCATCACATATGGCAAATCTCGATGGATAATCCTCTGCCATTGAAAAAACTCTAGCATAAAAGCTCATATACATGCCTCCTTCAATTAGTTACGGCTCCTTCAGAATATTTATTATTAGGATTCCATAATAGGAATTCGTCAACTCCGTTTTCCTGAAGAGCTTTGATCTGATCGATAACCTGTTGATCTCCATATTTAATATAACCCTTCACCCATGGGGCTGTAAAGTCTTGTATCCATGGTCTTATTATGGCAGGAGTAGGCATGTTTTTATTCCTTCTTACCGAATCTTTTGCAGAATTATATACTGTTCCATAAGGATTTGCGTCCGGTACAGGTATTCCATATGTGTTATTGGCATAATGACTGGGGTACATCATGGGACAGATATAATCCACAATGTTGCTTACAGCCTCCCAGTATTGTCCAAGAGACATGTCATCCTCTACAGATCCTACCAGTCCGTAAACATCAGCGGATATATAGACTTTTTTGGGGCCCAGCTGTTCTTTTGCGTATTTCAAATAATTTTGTATTGTAGCCGCCTTTGATTCTCCAGTGGTATTCCTATAATCCAATCTTTTATCCAGCTTTCCCCCATCGGAAGCAGGAAATCTCACATAATCAAACTGTATCTCGTTAAAGCCCACTTCAGCGGCTTCCTTTGCCACTTCAATATTATACTCCCACAGATTTCTGTCATGGGGAGAAGCCCAGACTAAGCCATCACTGTTTGTAAAAGGTTTGCCTGTATCCTTGTATATTATTGCTTTATCAGGGTTGTGGGCTGTGTATAATGGATCCTTAAAAGAAACTATTCTTGCTATTGTATATATGTTGTTATCTTTCAGCTTTTTCATCAAAGCTTCTATATCCTTGACTGTAGCATGTTTGTTAGCTTCAGGGCTATACTTCTCTGCAGCCTTGGTAGGGAACAACATATATCCCTTATCTTCCTTAACATCTATTACGAAGGTATTTATATCCGTCTTCTTAGCCATTTCAATAAGAGAATCAATTCTGGCATTAGAAGCAGACCATATGGTTACATATACCCCCCTGACTTTCACTCTTGGATTGTTCTCATACTCCACTACCTTTTCCTGAGGTGTGTAATCCAAATCCTTGAACTTTTCATCTATCAGATCCATCCAGTTTTTTGAGGCATTCTGTGCGCTTATCCAGCCAATGCCTTCTTTACCTGCATCATCCATATAGCTTACTTTGTACCATGTTTCTTCTTGTTCATCCGTCTTTTCCTCAAGCAATGTCACCTGGCTTCCCTTAGAAAGGTTCCCTAGTACTTTGGCACCTTTTACAATGTCTTCTCTTACATTTATTTTTCTGCCAGTTATGAATAGAGTGTTTTCAGGAAAAGTTACTTCTGGTATTATTTGTTCGACAAAAGCTGGTTTTTCAGATTCCGCCGCTTCTTCAGCATTAGGATCAGAACCTTGTTGTTGACCGGAAGCTTGTCCCTTTGATGGATCCGAAGGATTTGCTCCTACTGAGCAGCCAGTAAAAATTAATGATAGCGATAAAATAATAGTTAAAATAGCTAGAACATTTTTTGGTTTCATAGGGCACCTCTCATCTAATATTATACTTCTTCATTATATCACATTATTCGACTACTTTTGTGAGTAAATAGTTTCAATTATGTGGGAATTTATTGGCTATATAATCATATATATAAAATGAGACTGTGTCACATTTTAGTCGCGTGTTGCAAGCATAGGGTCATTTTTATAGGGTCCTGTCTCGTGTTACGAATATTCCAGCAAGGCTTCGAAGTTATTTTCATAGAACTCGTATCTCGTGACTCGTAACCCGTAACAAAAAAATGAGGAGGATCATTATGGTTTATTGTCCGCTGCGTCCATATATGAACTGTCCACTGTATATGATGAATAATATGAATAGAGAAGAAACATTTGATGAAAAGGATATGGACAATGAAGAAGAAAGACAGACAGGTTTTTCCTTTGTGAGATTCCTTCATGCTTCTCCAAATACGCCTGCTGTTGATGTCTATATCGATAATCGAAAAGCTGTATCCAATCTCACCTACGCAAGCATTGCCGGGTATGCGGCACTGCCTTCAACAATCCATGATATTGCAGTTTATCCCCTAGGCCAGACAGATAATCCGTTAACTCAGTTTACCATAGATCCCTCCAAAGATAGCTACAGAACAATTGTATTGGCAGGATTATCACCAAATATTCAGCCTAGGATATATGTTGATTCCAGCCAGATTATACCCGGCAATGAAAGCCGAATTAGATTTGTCGATATGTCTCCAGCTGCTCCTGCCATGGATGTGGCTACTGAAACAGGTCAGCTATTGTTCAGCGGAGTGACCTTTGGAAGAGTGGCTGACTACATTTCTGTTCAACCCAACATTTACTCATTAAGAATTCGAGCTGCCGGTACACCAAATGTTATCCTTGGATTGCCCGAATTGGCATTCAGAGGTGGAAGAACCTATACCATATATGCCATAGGCATCCTTGGAGGTTCTCCTCCTCTTACAGCAGTTTTGCTGGCAGATGGGAGAAGATAGAAAAACAGGCAACATCAATTGCCTGTTTTTGCTCTATTGAATAGTATATATGAGTATGCAGTAGGTATAAGGGATGAAGCTATTAACATAACTATCAACATCCATATCAAATTGATCCTAAAAAGTGCCAATATGATTCCTATAAAGCCCGCTACCGTCCATAGCAATGCAGCCAACCTGTGGGTTTTTTTCCATACTTCCTCACTGGCCAAAGTCCAAGGTGTTCTTATTCCAATAAAATAATTGTGTTTAACTCTTCCCATCACATTGCCCATCAGCATGAAAAGCATAGATATGCCAAACATAACAAACCTTCCCATATCCACATCATATCCTAGGGCAGCTGCAATGATGACTGCATGAAATGCCAGGAAGTATATGTGGAACAAGTATCTAAAAAATATATATGTGCTGCTGAAAAGCTTGTAATTTTCCTTCTTCGGATCCAGCAATGGTATCAATATGAAAAGCCCATACATTATTAAATTCATGACTGGAAGCAAATATGCCCCTGACAGTTTTCCTGAGTATCCATCTATCTCCCCTTTAAAATTCCAGTGAGTAGGGATCCTATCCGGCAGCATTGGATAAAAGTATATAGTTATGGCAAAAGCAGCTATTATCATCAGTATAAGTGGTAGTTCTTTCTTAATGTTATAATCAATCTTCTTCACCTATTGACCCTCCTTTTTTATCAGTTATATTAAAAAACCAGTTGACCATCTCCTGAAACACAGTGGTGTTTAGCGAATAGTAAATGTTTTGTCCTTTTCTTTCGTCTATTACCAGTTCGGCTTGCTTAAGTATATTGAGATGATGAGATATGCTAGGCTTTGTCATGTTGAAATGCTCAGCAATTTCTCCCGCAGTCATATCCCTTTCCTTAAGCATTTGTATTATTTTTCGTCGAGTTGGATCGGACAAGGCTTTAAAAGGCATATTAAGTATAGACATGTACTGGCCCCCTCCAATAATTATATTAGATATTTAGATAATTATTTAAATATCTAATATAATTATATACTATAGCTGCAAATAAATCAACAGTATCAGAAAATTTAATTATTGACAGCGTTAAAGTGATGTCCTTCCACACAGTCCAATATCCTTTCTTTTAGTTCATCCCCGTTTTCTACCAAGGATACCGGTACCTTTACTGCTTTATTGAAATTAACCTTTAAGTCTTGTATTCGTCCACCTTTTTTTAAAGCTTTAATTATTTCGTCATAAGACATGGTTGACTTTACACCCTTTATCCTATAGTCATTTCCCCATTTGTACTTTACAAATACAAATAGGGTGGATTTGCCTTCTCCAATATCGTGAACGGCACAAAACGCTATTTGAGACAACTTCAGTGTCTTCCAGCTTAAGGGTCTTCTTATGACTACCTTCTTTTCATCCATTGTGATTTTCAGTATCATTCCACCATAGACAGGTATGCACATAAGAGCTAAAGAGATGATGAAAAACCAAGGTAAAAACCCTCTTTCGGTGAAAAAGTATATTATAAGTATCATTGCAATAAATCCTAGCATCACCAGGCTGGTTCCTTTAAGATTGCTTGCTTTTCCTTTGTATACAGTCATTATTACCCACCTTTCCTTATTTCCTATTACTATTATATATCCCAAGAAGATATTTTTATATAAAAATTATATGGCATTGCCTAGCCTTTAACCTAATATTTTTATCAGTGCCTTTCCAAAAATATAATGAAGAATTACATAAAAAAATAGGCTGTGAGTCCACAGTCTATTTGCATGTCTTCTTTTTCAACACCTTCAAACGGAAAAATTCTTCCCTTTCCTTTTCTTCCAATACATCTGCAATGGTCTTTACCATCTCTTTGTATTTAGGTATCTGGATATTCTGCAACGCATTGGCTCTTTTGGTGGTTCTTTTGACTTCCATGGCCAGTTTGTATACCGAGTCTTCCACCTCAGAAAGCTCATAGATCAGATATTTCAACTCTTGAAACTTCCTCAAGGCCACATCCAGAGCAGGGTTCGTATGATAAAAGCTATAGTAGGGGTGTATATCCCTTCTTTGAAACTTTATTTCAGGTATTTCAACCCCCATTACGCTCCTGTTCATTATATCAAATCCTGTAGCCTCCGGTATGGATTGGGCTATCTCCGCTATGGTGGATATGCCCATGGTTATGTTTGCAAACTGCAATGCTTCATAAGCTTCCCTGAATGTATCGCCTATTTTCTCCTGTATTTTCTCTGCCCTGTCTATAAAACTCATCATGTTCATTATAAGTACATTTCTTTTCTTATCCAAAAGCTCAAAGCCCTTTGATGCCAATTCGAGAGAATTCTGAGCCGCCATGAGATTGCTCTTTGTATAAGCAACATTGGTTTCCATGTCTAAGCCTCCATATATTTTTCAATATGTTCCGGTTTAACTCTTGTAAGTTCAGATTTGGGCAATATCTTCAACAGCTCCCACATTATGTCCAGAGTATCCATAAGATTTCTGTTTTCATCATAATTTTGCCTTACAAATTGTTTTTCAAATTCGTTGCCGAATTCCAGGTACTTTTTGTCCGTATCAGAGAGTTCATCTTCTCCTATTACCTGTGCCAAGGATCTTATTTCCTGAACCCTAGAGTAGGCAGAGAAAACCTGGCTTGATACATCCGGATGATCCTCCCTGGTAAAGCCTTCTCCTATACCGTCCTTCATAAGTCTTGAAAGGCTGGGCAATACATTTATCGGTGGATATATGCCTCTCTGATGCAAGTCCCTAGAGAGTATTATCTGACCTTCAGTGATATATCCTGTAAGATCCGGTACCGGATGGGTTATATCGTCATTGGGCATAGTCAGTATTGGAATTTGAGTTATGCTGCCTTTCTTTCCCTTAATCATGCCTGCCCTTTCATATAGGGTAGCCAAATCCGAATATAGATAGCCTGGATAACCCTTTCTTGAAGGCACTTCCTCTCTTGAGGCGGATATTTCCCTCAGCGCTTCACAGTAGCTTGTGATATTGGTGAGTATGACCAAAACATGCATGTCTTCTTCAAAGGCCAGATACTCTGCTGCGGTGAGAGCGCATCTGGGTGTGGTTATCCTTTCTATGATGGGATCATCAGCAAGGTTTTGATACATGACCACCTTTTTCAGAACTCCTGATTGTTGGAAGCTTCTTCTGAAGAAATCCGCTTCCCCATGCTTGATTCCCATAGCAGCGAAAACTATAGCAAAGTTTTCTCCCTCTCCCTCAGTTATCTGGGCTTGCCTTACGATTTGGGCAGCCAGCTCATTATGCGGAAGACCATCTCCTGAGAAAATGGGAAGTTTTTGTCCTCTGATAAGAGTTGTCAAACCGTCTATTGCGGAGATACCTGTCTGTATGAAGTTTCTGGGATAAAGTCTGGCCACAGGATTCATGGCGCGACCATGTATGTCATATTTTTTTCCCGAAAACAATGGAGCACCGTCCAAGGGTTCTCCTATACCATTGAATACTCTTCCCAGTATATCCTTCGATAGAGGGATTTCAAGGGGTCTGCCGGCAAAAGATATTCTCGTGTTATTAAGGGACATACCTGTAGTTCCTTCAAACACCTGTATTATAGCTCTATTCCTATCTATCTGAACCACTTTCCCCTTCCTTACTTCCTGCCCTTCAACTTCTATTTCCACCATCTCATCAAAGGAAGCGTCCTTTACTCCGTCAAGAATAATTAGAGGACCTTCTATCTTTTTAATGTTCAGATACTTTATCTTCATATCTAATGCCTCCTTTGTCATACTGGGAAACCAATGGGTCAAAATAAATATCAATTTGCTCTATATATCTATCAAATGCTGCCTCATCATCTTCCGGCACATTGTATTTCATGGATATTATATCGTAAAACAGCTTTTCTTCCCTTATCAAACTTATGGGCACGCCTTTCTTCACTGCTGCCAAAGCTTTTTCATAGAGCCTGTCTATAACCCTTAGCATATTGTATTGCTTTTTCAAGGATACATTGGCATCCAGTTCATGAAATGAGTTTTGTTGAAGATACCCGGTTTTCAGTACCTTTGAAATCTCCAGTATGAGCCTTTGATCATCCGGTAGAATATCTTCTCCTACCAGCTTTACTATTTCCATCAGCTTATGTTCTTCTCCCAAGATGCCAAGCATCTTTTCTCTTAGTTCCAGCATATGTTCGGATACATTTCCCCTGTACCAATCCCTCAAGTCATCCACATAACCCGTATATGAGTTAATCCAGTTAATGGCCGGGTAGTGCCTTGAATAGGCCAAAGCCCTGTCCAGCGCCAGAAAAGTTCCTACCACTCTCTTGGTATTTTGGGTTACAGGTTCGGAAAAATCTCCTCCAGGTGGAGATACAGCTCCTATTATGGTTATGCTTCCTTCCTCTCCCGAGAGAGTCTTTACATCTCCTGCCCTTTCGTAAAATTGACCTATTCTGGAAGGCAGATAAGCAGGGTATCCTTCTTCCGCAGGCATCTCCTCCAACCTTCCTGATATTTCCCTCAATGCTTCAGCCCATCTTGAGGTGGAGTCTGCCATAAGGGCTATATTGTAACCCATGTCTCTGTAATATTCTGCTATAGTTATTCCTGTGTATATGGAAGCTTCACGGGCTGCAACAGGCATGTTGGAAGTATTGGCTATGAGCACTGTCCTGTTCATAAGGGGTTGGCCGTTTCGAGGATCCTTTAGTTTTGGAAAATCCTCCAGTACTTCAGTCATCTCATTTCCTCTCTCTCCACAGCCTACATATACTATTATGTCTGCATCGCTCCATTTTGCCAACTGATGCTGGGCGCTGGTTTTCCCTGTACCGAAACCTCCTGGTATTGCTGCCGTACCACCCTTAGCCAACGGGAAAAATGTATCAATAACCCTCTGACCCGTTACCAACAGCTTACTTATAGGATTTCTTTTAGTTACGGGTCTCGGTATTCTCACAGGCCATTCCTGATACATTTTGATTTCATTTTTATTGACACCATCATCCAATATCAAAAGCACATGCTCAAGATCGTATTCCCCGTCTTTCTCTGCAAATATGACTTTTCCCCATTTATCCGGAGGTATCATGAGCTTGTGCCTTACAACAGGACTTTCCTGCACTTCTCCAAATATGGCTCCTGCTTTTAATTCTTGTCCTACAGGTACATTTATTTTCACTTTCCATTTCCTATGGAGGTCTATGGATGTGAGACCTATGCCTTCTGGAATATAGTCACCGCCTTTATCAAATATATCCATCAAGGGCCGTTCAATACCATCAAATATATTTCCTATTATGCCTGGTCCTAATTTAACTGATAGGGGCTTGTTGGTTGGATAAATGGCTTCTCCAGCCTTTAATCCAACTGTCTCTTCATATACCTGTATGGTAGCTATTCCTTCATTTATTGATATTATTTCTCCTATTAGCTTTTTCTCTCCAACCAGCACCATTTCCCTCATAGTAAAGCCTTCCATATTCTCCGCCTTCACTACAGGACCGTTTATCATAATAATTTTCCCCACATTGCTCATGCCTTCAACACCTCGTCTAATCTTTCATAAAGGAGTTTGCCCATAAACACCTTTGCCTCATCTGCAAGGGCTTTTATGCTGAAATCCGCTATAATGCCCATTTCTCTGTCTTCCATGATAAAACCGCCTATGATATCTTCTTTGGTTTCCATAAGCTCAATATTTCTTTTGCCTTCTTTTTCAGCTATTTTATCCTTTATAAAGGAGCTCAGTTCATCCATATCTCTTTTTGTTAAGATTAATACCAGTCTTTTCCCTTCCATTAAACCCAAAGCCTGATCCAAGTTATTGCTTAAAAACTCCTTATACTTCCCACTTTTAATGAATTCTCTGGCCCATGCCTTGAGACTTTCATTGAGATCCTTGAATAGCTCCTCCTTTTTACTGGTTATTTCCTCATCTTTATCTCCTTGAGCTATTGCCAATATATTTTTTCTTTTTGCTTCAGCTCTCCTTTTGGCATCTTCCATTACGAATTTTATTTGCTTTTCATATTCCTTTTTCTCTTCATTAAGCTTTTGCTCCATAGCTTCAGCCAACTGCTGCTTCCTTTGAGACCAGTCTTCTTCCACATGTTCAAACAATATTTTTTTAAATAGTTCCAGTTTTCCTTCTACAGTTACAGACATACTATCATACTCCTCAAATCTTTAATCCTATAGATTCCTTAATGGTTCTTGTGATGTAGTCTTTGCTTCTTCTGAAACCATGTCTGTCGGGTATTGTTGTTACTATTGGCATCTTAGGATTAAGCTTTATCTTGTTAATTTCCTGTTCCAATTCCTCCGTAAGAGATTCGGTAATGAGAATGATACCTATATCAGAATTATGACATGCCTTTTGAAGCTCTTTCTCAGCTTTTTGCCTGTCATGAGCCACCACACCCTCAATTCCTGCAAGTCTGAAGCCTATCAAAGCATCTGCATTATCGCTTATAATAAACATTTTCATGCATTACACCCTCTATAGTCTTCCCAGTATCATGATGGACACTATAAGTCCGTATATGGCGATACCTTCTGCCAATCCAACGAATATAAGGGTCTTACCCAATATGCCTGGATCTTCGGATACTGCTCCTAAAGCTGATGATCCTACTGCTCCAACCGCATATCCTGCACCAATGGTTGCAAGACCTGTAGATACAGCAGCAGCTATAAAACCTAAGCCTGAATTTGACCCTTCTTCAGTTGCAGCAAATGCTACCTGTGGAGCCATTATAAAGAGGAATAAAGCTATTAAGGTTAAATATGATCCTAAGCTGACTCTTAATACCCTTTTTATCTTATTTTTATCTGTACTTTCGTTTGTTTTTAACAATATCACACCACACCCAATGGTAATCAATACGATTAATAAAGCAATTGCAACAATTGTATACATATTTCTTCCTCCATTCGCCAATATATTATTTCTTTGGGACATAGTCCTAAATATTACGCCTAGTTGTTTAATCTTACGGGAGCATATTCTACCCCATCACCGGAATAATACCTTGAAAACAATTCATAATATTCAAGTCTCAGGCCTTGAATAAATACTATAAGCCCTTCCAATCCTATTATGACTATATTTCCCAATATTAAGATCAATGTGCCTCCAATGCCTGAATTTATCATCTCTGCCATGGTTTCAAAGGCCAGATACAATCCTGCATGGTTTAGTGCGAAGGCACCCACCCTTATAAAGGATATGGTATTTGATAAAACAGAAAGCAATGTTTCTATAACTCCGAATCCTGCTTCCGTATAATAATCTACAACACTTTCCTTATACAACCTGTTGGAGCCTATAATTAGGTTTGAAATGGGCTCTTTGAACACATTCAACAGCAAGAGGACTGCCATGATGATTATAGGGACAGCAAGAGGAATTTCAATAAGATTGTAAAAATAGTTTACTACCGTAAATATCAATGTCAGAAAGAACAGGAAGCCCACCAAGCCTTCCCTTCCGAAAATGCCTTCTTCAATGTTCCTTCTTTTCCAATTGTTCACCAGACTATATAGGAAACTTATGGTCATAAGTATGACACCTAGTCCTATGGCTAGTATGAGCATGGTGTTTATATTGGCCATTGGCCTGATAAAGAGAGCAGGTATCAAATGTTCATTTCCAAATACACTGCCATACAGCAATCCGAATATCATGGAGCTTCCGCCAAGTCTGGACAAAACTCCTCCTAGATTTACTCTCTTTTTCTTGTAAGTCAGGTACAAGCCTCCTAGGAGAATTACAAATCCTTGTCCCAAATCACCAAACATGGCTCCAAAAAGAAACATGTAACTAAGTCCGAAAAATACGGTAGGATCTATCTCGTTATAGGACGGAAGTCCATACATTCTTATTAATGCTTCAAAAGGCCTTATGATCCAACTGTTTTTAAACTTAGTTGGGGGAGATTTTGCCATTTCCCTTGCCGGAGCATCGTCTATTACAAGTATTATATTGCTGCCGAAATAATCCCAAAGTTCCTTCTGAAGTCTCTTTACCTTGCTCTTAGGAACATATCCGAAGAGGAAAAAGAGCCTTTTGCCCATGGCAGCTTCTCTCTTAACCAATTCAACCTTCTTCTCAAGTTCCAGAGCTGAATAAGCTTTTTTTATTGTAGGACTGACATCTCCTCTGCGCTTTTGCACCAAATCCTTCAGGTCTTTGATTTCATTCAATATGTTTTTTATTTCTCCAGTAAGTTTTTCTATAATCTCCTGAGCTGTTCCTGTATATCCCGCAGGCAGCTTCAGTTCCTGGTAATTCAATGTGGCAAACAGTCTTTCGATTTCCTCGTCAAAGTATTGAGGAGCAACAGACATTACTATTACATTGTCATCTTTTGTGGCAATTTTCAGCACAAGTGAAGGAACATTTTCATAATTTCCTTTTAACCTTCCAAAGTTTTCTCTGGATATGATAAATAGCCTCAGTCTCAAGTACTTTAGATTTAGCAGCGGGCTTATGTCCATGTTAATATCTTTCATATAACTTAAATTTTTAATATAATTTTTCTTTTCTTCTACCAATTTGTTTTTTTTCTCTATTTCATCCCACAATTCCTTTACAGCACCATATTCTTCCTCCACTGCATTTATGAGCTTTTGATAATCATAATCGATTCCTATTGAGCCAGTATCCTTTGATGGCTTAAAATCAAATATTTCATTTAGGGCCTTGATGATTTGCTCATCCTTCCCATAATCCTTACCGACATTGTAGGGTACAAGGCGATTGGATTCTTCTATAGCCTCTATATTTTCCTCCGAAGCACTGAGCTTGAAATAATTAGAGTTTATTTCCGTAAGAGCATTCAGCATATGCATACTACCGTTTAGCACGATGGTTCTGCATATTTTGTCCATATCTGTTATGTTCCCCACTATGCCTACAGTTTTCATCCTTTCCACTGCCACTCCGTACCGCCCCCTTAATGAATATTTTTTATCAGATATTTTTTGCCTTCATCTTCCGGGACATCATATCTTATTATTTCTATAATCGATATAATATCTCTGGCTTCAAATTCAAGAAGCAATATATAGGCTACCACATTGATGATATTCATGTTGGTATTCCGGTCAATCTTTTGAAGATAATAATAAATATACCTATGCATTCGCCTGTCCATATATATATCAATGGTTTCATCGTTTTTAAACAAAAAACCATAGCGAGTCTCTCGTGCTTTGTCCAGAAACTGGGATAGACTGCTTTGGTAGCACAACTCCTTAATCTTCCTGAAATTAAGCCTGTTGTAGAGATTTATAGTATAGTTCAATAGCAACTGAGGTTCTATATTATAAAACTTCTTACCTCTGTATATCCATTGAATATTTAGCACATCCCCTATGGTGCCGAAGACATTCCTAATGGTTTCCTGATCTGCAGGCGACAGCTTATCCCATTCCTTTTGCAATATGCTGTAATATGCCATATCAAGGGTCATTTCAAAACGAAAAAGGTTTTCTCCCCTATTATCATCTAGCAAGGGGATAGTATACTTACCAAAAGCGGTATCTTTCAAAGCAATAATTATATCCCTCACCGACTTTGCATCCAGAATCTTGCTTGGTTCTGCTTTGCTGTATTTGCCAACGAAAACATTGTCTTCGTAATTTTCAATTTTCCCTTTCTTGTAGACTTCCCTGGCCAAATCTTTTAGATCTTCTATCTCATATTTAGCGAAGAAGGTATTTATAAACTCCTTATAGCTTCCGCTATAGTAATGTATTATCTTATCGATGTTGTAAATTATATTCTCCTTTATATGCCCTTCCAAAGCTCCCCTTTGTACCGTTTCCACATCTACATCTGCGAGGAATCTTCCATAGCTGGTTTTCTCCTTCAGATAACGTGCACATTCTGTTATAGATTTTGCATTCAAAAGATTTATATAATCATCATCATTAAGCATTTTGCTTTCCATGCCTTTAACCTTTGTGGCAACTGCTCCATGTATTCTTATGGCATCCATTTGCTACCCAACTCCATGCCGAAGATTTTATATATGGTCTGGCTCAATACTTCATCTTTTATCTCGTTGTATCTTCTCTCTAAATTTCTGAGAGCTGACAGTTTTTCTTCTTCTATTCTCTCTGCTTCTTTCTGAGCCTCTGCTATTGCATCATCAATATATCTCCTTGCATTAGCCTTTTCATCTTCCAACTGCCTTTTTAAGTTTTCTATCTCCATTTTATATTTTTGCTCAATAACATTAACTTCTATTTGTCTCTTTTCATTCATTTCAGAAGCTATATTGTCAATGCGAACCAAATCCTTCAGTATTTCTTCTATTTTATACTCCATAGAATCACCCACTTCCATATGCATTACTGCTTTTCTACCCAATAATTTTCATTATGGTACTGAAGTTATCAAAAGTCAAAATCAATAAAATTGAAACCATCTTCAAAAAACTTCAAAATTTACATTGCTCATTAATTACAATTCCCAATATAAGCTTTAATATGCCATTTTCATTGTTTCTCAAAGTTTGTTAGTAAAAATAGCCCTCTAAAGCTATACAAGCTTAGAAGGCTTTATATTGTCATTTACTTAATAATTCTTATTCAATTTCTCTCAACCTTTGTACCACAGTATCCTTAGAAATGCTTCCATATACATTGATTGGCAAAACACAGGCCAATAATATAAGTATAGGGAAACAGATTATAAAAGGAGCAAAGCTGAATCGGTAGGTATATGCAGCACTGTTCTTGGTCACGGCATTTACACTATAATAACTAATACCATAACCCATTGTCACAAAAACAAACATAGTTAACACCATATAATATAGGCTCTCCAATACAAGCATCTTTTTGCTTTGCCCTGCTGTCATACCTATACTCTCGTACATGGCAAGCTCGTGCTTCCGGGAAAAAATATTGGTTATTGTGGTATTGACAAAGTTCAAGATACCAATGAGCAATATGACGGCACACAATGTGAAGCCAATCAGTGCTGTTTTCTGATTATCGCTTTTCAGTTCCTCGATGTAGTTATTCCTAGAGCGAAAATCCACTTCTGAGTTATTTTCAAGCATCATACCAATCTCTTTTTGCAAGTTGCCAACAGCAGCTTCATCCGCTATAACCGTTGCTGACATAATATCTGGGTTTGATAGCTTTTCAAACTCAGTTGAGGGAAGATAGGCAGAAAATCCAGGCCATGTTATGAAGTGGGCGCTTAATGAATTGAGTTTTCTAAAGTCTACCTTTCCCATAACTTCATAGGTTCGTTTTTCTCCATCCTTATCATAAAAAGATAATGTGACCATATCTCCTGTCTGTAACATGTCATCTCTGTCATATCCAATCAGAATATATTTTCCAGACAGAAATTTCTCACGGTCAAAGCTTCCTTCCAACATGTTTTCTTCCAGCTTATCCAGCCAATAGCTATCAAAACCGTATATCTGAGATACCATCTTGTTTTCGTAACCATCTGAAATGTTTTTTTCGATTATTTCCTCAACTTCTTCCTCTGCCAAAGATGGTTCGTCGGCCAGCAACTCTTCTCGAAGATGTTCCTTAAGCACGTCTTTGATTTTCCCTTCCACAGGAGTAAAACCGTTTCCATAATAGACCCTGGCAATGTTCTTAACTCCTTCCAGTTTACTTATATCCGTCAGCAAATCTTCATTTAATGTATAGCTTGGTACATAAGGCTTGACATGGTTGAAATAATCTGTATCGGCAATGAGAAAATCACCGTTAATATAGCCTTGCAGAAACTTATTTATATCAAAACTTCCCACTACAGTATAAACTATATTAAATAGAACCAATCCTACAGACAAGGATGCAATTACAACGGACGCCTTTTTCCTGCTGCGAAAGATATTGGACCAAGCCATACGGTATATTCTTGCCCCTTTTTTCCCTCGTTTCATCTTTTTAGGGGAAACTGCGGCAAAGACTGTATATCTCACTGCTTCTATAGGACTGATTTTACCTGCTTTCTTTGCAGGTCCATGACAGCTTATAAGTACCGTAATAAGTGAAAGCGCTGCTCCAAGCAAGAATATCCATAGATTTGGATGTGCAGGCATATAATCGATGTTCAGAAAACCAAGCAACACAGGTATTAGCACAATACCCAGCAAATAACCGAAAATCAGGCCTACGGGAATAGCTATGATGCAAAGCATAAATGCCTGAAAGTTGACAATTCTCATAAGCTGCTTTTGTGTTGTACCAACGGTTTTCAGCAGCCCATAGTAGCGCACATCCCGCATTACTGAAATATAAAAAATATTATAGATGAGAAGATAGCCGCTTACCAGTATAATGGCAATAGCCAATGCCATTGCCAAGATGATTCCAGAGTCCATATTTCCTCTATGGTAAGCACCGTTATAGACAATGCCTACCATATCAGCATCAATTCCCGTATCCGCCAGTATAGTATCAACATTTTCTTCAAGTTGCGATAGTTTTCCATTTATATTTGCAGTCATCTTGGTGACACCATAATACCCCTTCCCCAAACGCGTTTCCTCAGGATTCACACCTTCAAGAATCTTGTCTGCCAGTATATCGGATATATACATGATTCCATATGGATGGAGGTTTATATCATCATCCCAAAAACCACTGACTACAAAATCCATACTGTAAGGAGTCCCTGCCACTTCAAAATCCAAATGGACTTCCTTCCCCAATTCTCTCGGCAGATTCATAACATCAAGAATCCAGCTTGTTAGGGCAATTTCATTTTCCTCCTTAGGAAGTTGACCTGTTGTAGGCATGCTAAATGTAAATTTGGCAAAATTCTCATCGGCTGTATGTATCTCTCCTTGTTCTTGACGGAAGACACCTTCCGTAATTACTGTAATCAGTCTTGACAAGCCATATTCCTCAATGAGAGGATGTTCAGCCACAGCCTTTGCTTCATCTTCAGTCAAATATTGAAAGTCCACCTCCGTACTACGCCCATATTTTCGTATCATCATTTCCTGCATGCCGTCGGAAAGACTTATCCCTATAGTAAACACCGCAGTAATGAGAACGGTGGTAAGCACTATGGCAATGATTCCGAAAATGTTCCGACTTTTATTGGCAAGAAAGCTTTGTCTTGATAATTTCCATATTGCAGCTTGGTTGTTATTTCTCATATCATATCCATCCTTCCATAGTAACTATTTTGCCATCTTCAATTCGTATAATCCTATCTGCAAGCTGAGCAATTTGCTCATTGTGCGTAATCATCACTATAGTTTGATGGAACTTAGTAGAAGTCATCTTCAATACACCCAGAACATCCTGGCTGCTTTTTGTGTCCAGATTCCCCGTTGGTTCGTCTGCAAGAAGAATAGATGGCTTTGTTGCAAGAGCCCTGGCAATGGCTACACGCTGCTGCTGTCCTCCAGACAAATTATTAGGGAGATGGTTTTTCTTTTCTGACAACCCCAATGTTTCTATTATATTTTCTACATAGTCCTGATCTACAGTGTTGCCATCTAGTTCTATAGGAAGAACGATGTTTTCATATACGTTCAATATTGGGACAAGATTATAGCTTTGAAATACAAAGCCTACATTCCTACGTCGGAAGATTGTCAGCTGTTCATCAGTCATTCCTGAAATATCCTTTCCTCCGACAATAACCTTTCCATCTGTAGGTTTATCCAATCCTCCCAGCATGTGAAGCAAAGTACTTTTTCCTGATCCTGACGTACCTACAACTGCTACAAATTCTCCTTCTTGTACCTCCAAATCAACACCATCCAATGCCTTAACAACATTTGGCTCCTTCCCGTAATACTTTTTTAAGGCTTCTGTTTTTAATATTACCACTTCATTTCCCCCTTTCATTACATAGTTCATCATAAAGGACAGTTCTTACAGACTCCTAACAAAAAACAATTTATTTCTTACAGTTTTGTAAAAACATTGAGAATGTGGTATATTGCCCTGGTCTAGAATCTACGAGAATATATCCGCCTTGTTTTTCCAATATCAGAGATGCTAGGTAAAGACCTAATCCTGCTCCGTCTATCCCCTTTGCATTTCTTCCTCGATAAAATCGCTTAAAAACAGAATTCCACTCATCAGAAAAGATGCCTATGCCATGGTCTGTGATATTGATTTTTGTATAGATAGGAAGTTTTTCTATTGATATGTTTACTTCACCGCCTATGGAAGAGTATTTGATGGCATTTTCCAGAACATTTGCAATGGCCTCGCGGGTCCACTTCCGGTCATGGAGCAGCATAATATCATCAAAGTAGGTGGTTTCAATTGAAATGTTTTTTTTGACCGATGCTGCATATACATCGCTGACGCTTTCAGAAATTGTTTGCTTTATGCCGGCAGGAACAGGATTCAGTTCAATAGCTCCCACTTCCAATCTGGACATTTTGACAAGGCTATCCATCATCCATTGGAGTTTTTCCGTTCCCTTTTTTATGCGATATAAAAATTCTTGCCTCTCATCTTCTGTTATGCGTCCTTCCAGCACCAAATCAGTATACATGGTTACGCTGGATAGGGGTGTTTTCATTTGATGAGACATATCAGAAATAAAGCTTTGTATTATTTCTTTCTCATGCTTGATTTGAGAAACATCCATTATATTCATCTCAGCAATTCTAAGAGCTTTATGCCCCAACTTGGAAAGTCTGCTGTCTTCCATTGTTTTCAATGATATATCCGTTTTTTTGGCTAATATGCTGTCTAATACATAATCAACATCATCAAAGGTCTTTTTTACATATCTGTAGCAAAAAAAGACAGTAATGAGGCATAAAGAAACGGAAATTATAATAGCAATTATTGGGTCCATCTCTATACCCCTCCTGTCCATATGTAGCCAATGCCATGAATGGTCTTAATGGTTTTTGGATTTCTTGGGTTATTCTCCAATTTTGCACGCAAGCGGCTGATATTAACTGCAAGGGTGTTTTCATCTACAAAGTTTCCTTCATTATCCCATAGAGAAGCTAATATCTGTTCCTTAGACAGTACTTGTCCGGCATTAATCATCAATAAATTGAGGAGTCTATATTCTGTTGAGCTTATAGGTATTTCTTCGTCTTCTTGATATAACTTGCATAAATTTAAATCCAGCCTATATTTGCCTGAAACAATTATATTATTCCTTTCAGTATCCATGCGTCTAAGCAGAGCTTCCACTCTTGCCCTTAGAATGGATAAAGAAAATGGCTTGGTAATATAATCATCAGCTCCGGCCATGAGACCGGACACCTCATCTGTTTCCAGATCACAGGCAGTAAGCATGATAATGGGAACGTTTGAATTTGCTCGGATTTCTTTGCATAGATCCATGCCATTTCCATCAGGCAGCCCTAAATCCAATATTATAAGATCAATCTTGTGCCCCTTTAACATCCTTTTTCCATCTTCAATAGTGCCTACCGAAATAACATTGTAGCCATCCTTTTCAAATATAAAGCTAATACCACGGATTAAACTTTCGTCATCTTCCAGTATCAAAATGCTCTTCATATTAAACCCTCCATTCTAGTTTGTCCCCTTCAAAGGCAGGTATTATTTCTTTTATATGTCCTTGGGGATTTTCCTCTTTCAATGCCCTTCTGTACTATTATATTACAATTATATGAACTGTAATGGATGGACACAAGTAAAAGAAAAGAAAGGCTTCAATCAGAAGCCTTTCTTCAACTCATTATTGATTTTACCACTCCATATGTCCATTGTCTTCTCATGTCTCGGCTGGCTTATTTGTTTGCGCCGCAGCACTTTTTATATTTCTTTCCGCTTCCACAGGGACATGGATCGTTCCTGCCCACTGTATCTCCTTTTATAACTGTTCCTGAAAGCCTTTGCTTTTTAGTTATTTCTTTTCTCTTTTCCTCGGTGAGAATATTGTCCCACTGGGGCAATGTATAGAGCCATTTTGCTTTGGCTGCCAACATGTTATAGTAGAGCTCTTCTACATTTATATCCAATTGGACATATGAATCTTCTTCCAGCTCCTCCAATTTGTTGGGTTCCTTGAGGCTTGAGTTTATACCGTCCAGAAACCCGGTAAAGTGAAGCACATCTGTGCCATACTTTTCAGCCAATTCCTTTACTGTTCCTTTTACCACTTCATTTGGATTGGTTAGAAGCTTTTCATATATGCCCTTCTCAATGTCAAAGTATTCTTTCCAGAACTTCTTTTGCACATTTGGATTGTCGCCTTTATAGGCGGTTTCTCTCCATGTTTCTAATAAACTCATGTTACGACTCCCTTGCTTTGTAATTTTTACCCTAATATTATATTACAAAGAGGAGTTGTTTTCAATTATGTTATAATACTGCACATCCTATCTTGCTTTAAATAATAAGAAACCTGCATCTTCATCATAGACTCTGTGATTTTCAACCTTATCTATTACGTGAATTATTATTTCTGCTGTGACTAAAACATCATTACCACTATCAATAAAATGTCCACCGATAGCCCATCTTTATCATCCAGTCCTACAAGCCCTTGCCCAGCCAGTATTTCAAGAAAACCACTCAACATAACAGGTTCGCTGTAAGTTATACCCATATTTGATTTTTTGTCCTTTATCGTATATACAAATCTTGTGCTTTTCAAGCTCCCTTCTATACCAACTATATACCCATGTTTTACTCCATAGGATTTGCAAAATTCCTTGATGCCCATAAGCAAATCCATATCTTTAGGTATCCTTCCTGCTAAGGTTCTTTTTATATCTGCATCTTTGGAGCATTTCTTCACATTCATGTCACACCTCTAAAGCCTGGTTATGCATTCACATTGTGAATTGCTTCATTTTTCACTGCTAAGGCTGCTTCCTTAATGGATTCTGATACAGTAGGATGGGCATATATTGTAGATATGAGTTCGTCTACCGTTGCTTATAATTTAATCGCTAAAGCCGCCTCTCCGGTCATATCCGTAGCTCTTGGTCCAATAATATGGACTCCCAGAATTTCACCATATTTCCTATCTGCGATTATTTTAACAAAACCCCATGTTCCATTGCATATAATGGATTTGCCATTGGACTTTGCTTCTTCTGTCATTCCTACAGAAGCGATTTCAGAATTGGTATATATACAGGAAGGTATTACTTTATAATCCATCCTATCTTTTATACTCATTTAAATGTTCATCATTTCTCCTTTTTTTATTTCAGTCTGTTAGTATTCTTATACCATCAATGTTATAATTATGTTATAACAGTATATCTTTTATAGTAAGTTTAAATACCCATATGGAGGTCATAGATGGATAATAAATATCAGAAATTAATTGATTGGCGAAGAGAGTTTCATAAATGCGCAGAAACAGGATGGCTGGAATTCGAAACTACAATAAAAATAATCAAGTATCTAAGATACTTTGGCTATGAAGTAAAGTATGGCAAGGAAATCCACGGAGAACGAATGGGACTTCCTGATATGGATATCATCAGAAAGCACAGAGAAACTATAAAAGAAGATGCAGATTTTGATATATCTGAAATATTGGATGGCTATACAGGAGCAGTTGCCATATTGGATACCCATAAAGAAGGACCTGTAATAGCTATGAGGTTCGATATTGATGCAAACGCCATAGAAGAAAGCAAGGATGAAGACCATAGGCCAAATAGGGAAGGCTTCGCATCAAGAAACACAAATGCTATGCATGCATGCGGTCATGACGGCCATATAGCATTGGGACTTGCTGTTGCTGAAGAGCTAGTGAAAGAAAAACACCATCTGTCAGGAAAATTCATTTTGATTTTCCAGCCTGCAGAGGAAGGTGTACGAGGCGCAAAAAGCATAGTTGAATCAGGAATGTTAAAAGATGTGGATTATTTAATATCAGGACATATAGGATTGGGAGCCGAAAAAAATGAAGTTGTGTGTGGCACCACTGGATTTCTAGCTACTTCTAAGCTGGATATATACTTTGAAGGAAAACCAGCCCATGCAGGAGCCAATCCGGAAGCGGGCAAAAATGCATTGCTTGCAGCTTGCAGTTGTGCCTTGAACCTCCACACTCTAACCCAGTTCGGAAGCGGAATGAGCAGACTTAATGTGGGAGTGCTCAAAGCAGGAACAGCAAGAAATATAGTTCCCCATAAAGCATATATGGAAATAGAAACAAGAGGAGAAAACGAAGATGTCAACAGCCTTCTTCTTCAGAAGGTGCATTATATCATAGAAGGCAGTGCCAAATCCTTTGATGTGAAGTTCAAAATCGTAGAGTCAGGGGGAGCACCAGCTTATAATAATTGCGACAAAAACTTTATTGATGAATTAATTCAAGTTCTGACGAAAAAGAACATAAAAGTTACAACAGGAAAATCACTGGGAGCTTCCGAGGATATTACTCATATGATGAATGAAGTGGAAAAAAACAGGGGCAAATCTGTATACCTAATGTTCGGTACCAAATTAGCTGCCCCCCATCACCATAATAGATTTGACTTTGATGAAAGTGTTTTAAGCTTGGCATACGATGCTTTCTTGGAAATCATAAGGAGTCTTCTGTAGCAGGCCAAAGGAGATTATCTCTGGGGTATCTCAAGTTGGCCCTTTAATTTCAGGCTGTTAATGTCATTTGCCTTTATCATTCCTTTGGATATTGTATATAAATCATCATTGATGTAGAGAATTCTCTCTACATTTTTGCTGCTGTCATACCAATAATCTCCTGCTTTCATATATTCATCATCGGTTATATGAGTAATTTTGCCTTTAAGCTTGAATCCTTCCTTTAAGTCTATATTATAAACATACGCTCCCTGAAATGTAAACTGACCATATCTGGGTACCATGTTTGCATTGTTCTCTTCATCTTCTTTTACCTCTGCTACAGTAACAGGAAAAGCCATTAAATTCCTTTCCTTTGAGAATAATAATGCTTTATGGTTATTCAGCAGTTCAGATGTTGTACCTCTGTCCCCGATCTTTTCTACAAAAAGCTCTTTGGGATTAGCCATATCGCTTACATCGAACATGGCTATTTTCATGCCCAGATAATATGCAGTGGTTCCTATTTCATTGCCATGAATATCTTTGTGCACCACTTCCACAGTATCTTTGCCGAATCCTATTATGTGGTTTTCATCGTAGGGATGGAGGTAATCACTGTAACCAGGTATCTTTAATGCTCCTAATATCTTTGGAGATTTAGGATTCTTCAGATCTATTACAAACAACGGATCTACAGTTTTAAAGGTCACCATATATGCCTTGTCACCCATGAACCTCACTGAATAAATTTTTTCACCGGGAGCTATGTCTTCTATGGTGCCTGTAATATTCATAGCCTTATCTAATATATAAAGATTGTTTTTGGATGTATGTTCGTCATTTCTCCATATCTCTCCCTTGGTGGTAGCTATACGAAAATAACCATTATATTCGTCCATAGAAAATTGGTTCAATATTTCCCCAGGTACTACACCCTTACCTATACATATAAGTTTTCCTTCATTCATTGCAAACTTGTATATAATTGATTCTTTGTCCCTATAATCATCCTGATTTTGAGGATTTGCAGAATCATATATTACAGGATTGTTGCTCTTCTTTTCTGTTCTTATCAGTGCTACATATAGATTTTCTCCAGATGCATAAATATTATGACCTCCCCCCAGATAAGTGGATACATTTACACCTTCCTTGGGTTTTCCCAAATCCACTCCGGCAACTATTAGGTAATTGGCAGATATGCAATCGGGAAAGTAGGCAATTTTTTCATAGGATATGTTTATGAATTTTTCACCTAGCGCAGTATCCCTATAAGAAGGAGTGAGGTTCTCCTGTCCGGATCTCATTATGTGATAATAGTTGCAACTTCTGCTGGATACAAGATAAAGCTTATCTTCTATTTTTCTGGAGGAGATATAGCTCCCTTCCACTTCTATTTCCCTGGACTTTTTTATGTCCCTTTTATCCTTAATATCATATTCTATGAGCTTTACGGTACGGGAGGAATAATAGGATGGTAATTTAGATATTCTTTTTCCTCCAGGGATAGTATCAGATATGAGAAGATTGCTGTAAGAATGGCCTATTACCACCATCCTCTCTTCATCTACATAAAGTTCCGATGGATAAAGATTTTCTTCTTCCATATCTATTACTTTTACTATTTTCATTTCATTGGAAGGATATATTTTTGAAATAACTATCATATTATTATTCATTTGATATAGATACTCACCATCTGTCTTAACCACATCTGCCTCATCAACCCCCTGAACCTGCACATTTGTAGTAGAATAATCCCCTTGACCGGATGTGACTTCATTAGAAATGTTATTAACTCCCGCATTTGGTGCTGTAGTTGCTTCAGCAGATTTCTTCGTCTTTACAACAGGAATATCAAATGAACCTCTTGTCATCTCCTCTTCAATGGACCCGGCATAATCCGGCTCTTGATCCAGTACTGCCTCTTTCAAAAGTTTTTCAAGATTTTCCGCTGTGTCTACCGTGGGAAGATTTACAGGTTCTTGATCCATGACGGTAAAGTTCATTTTCAAATTCTCCCCAATAGAATTACCGTTTCTGTATTTCACATTTTTGCTTATATATAGAGTATAAGTCTCGCCTTTAACATATTGTGTGACAGGTTTGATAATTATAATCTTTCCATCGGAGCCTATGCTTCTGTCTATGGGTACCTTTGCCCCTTTTGAATTTTTTACACATATATTGCTTACGTTTATTGTATTGGCTGCAAGTGGTTCATCAAAAGGCACTTCCAATGTTTCATCATTATAAATTTTAATATGTGGGAGTTCTCTATATGTCTCTTCTTTAGCAAAAACTATGGAGCATAGGACCATAGAGACTATAACTATGAGAATCATAATATTCTTCATGGGATTCTCTTTATCATGCACGTTCAACCACCCCTTCAAAACCTTTCTTTTATCTTAGACTTCATAGTCTCTATGATTGTTCCCTGCATAACATAAATTCAAAAGAAAGAACCGTTGAAGCAGTTGTTATGAAAAGAAAAGGGAGTGCAGCTACCCGTTTAAGGCAGTTTTTCCCGACTCCCTTTTATATGCATTATTCCATATTGCTCGGATATCTATAATCAGTTACGCAATTGAGATTTTCCTTAATAGTTCTCGGACTCATCCAACGAAGCAGATTATACTTGCTGCCTGCCTTATCGTTGGTTCCTGATGCTCTGGCTCCTCCAAAGGGCTGTTGTCCCACCACAGCACCCGTAGGCTTGTCGTTTATATAGAAGTTACCAGCATTGTGGGTTAATTCCTCCTCAAGTTTTGCAATTGCATATCTGTCTCTTGCAAATATTGCACCCGTTAAACCATATGGAGAAGTTTTATCACATATCTTTATTATATCTTCAAAATCTTCGTCTTCATATACATAAACCGTAATAACAGGACCGAATATTTCCTCCACCATGGTTTTGAAGTATGGATTTGTGGTGGCTATAACCGTAGGTTCCACAAAATAACCTACTGAATCATCACAATTGCCACCAATAATGATTTCTGCTTCATTGGATTCTTTTGCATAATCTATGTATCCTTTTATGGTATTAAAGGCTTTTTGATTTATTACTGCTCCCATGAAGTTGCCGAAATCTTCTACATCGCCCACTTTTATTGTCTTTATATCTCTCACAAGTTTTTCCTTAACTTCCGGCCAGATGCTCCTTGGTATATAGGCTCTGGAAGCAGCTGAGCATTTTTGTCCCTGGTACTCAAAAGCTCCTCTGATCATGGATGCAACCAATGCATCAATATTGGCAGAATTATGAGCAAATATGTAATCTTTGCCTCCTGTCTCGCCAACCAGTCTAGGGAATGTCCTGTACTTATCCAGATTATTGGCAACATTCTTCCACATAGTCCTGAAAACCTCTGTAGAACCGGTATAATGAACTCCTGCCAAGCTCTCATGTGACAACACCATATTTCCAATAATTCCTCCACTGCCGGGGATAAAGTTAATTACTCCATCAGGAAGGCCTGCTTCCTGAAGAAGCTTAAATACCATGTAAGATGAATATACTGCGTCGGAAGAAGGCTTCCATAGTACCACATTACCACATATGGCCGGTGCGGTAGCCAGGTTGCAGCCTATGGCAGTAAAATTAAAGGGAGATACGGCAAATACAAATCCTTCAAGAGGTCTGTATTCCATCCTGTTCCAAGTGCCTTTTGCAGACATAGGCTGTTCGCTATATATTTCATAAATGCATCGGGCATTATATCTTAAAAAGTCTATCATTTCACAAGCCGAATCTATCTCAGCCTGAATAAAGGTCTTGCCCTGACAAAGCATTGTGGCAGCATTAATCCTTGCCCGCCAGGAAGTGGAAGCTAATTCTGCCGCCTTCATGAATATTGCCACCCTGTGCTCCCAGTGAAGCTTTTCCCACTCTCTTTTTGCTTCCAAAGCCGATTGGATAGCCATTTTTACTTCAGCTTCTCCAGCCATATGATATCTTGCGATTACCTTTTTGTTATTATGAGGTATTATGCATTGACCCATGTTTCCGGTTCTTACTTCTTTGCCGCCGATTATCAAAGGTATTTCCAGCACTTCTTCCTTTAAAGATTGAAGAGCCCTTTTTAGCTCCATCCTTTCCTTGCTTCCTGGCATATAATCAAGAACCTTTTCATTTTCAAATCCCCATATTTTCGATATTGAGTTAATCATACTTTAATACCTCCCGATTCTATAATTTCATTTTTCCGAAAGAATCAACATAGTAAAGGTCTCTATGACGCCCTGAATTTTCAAAACCTCATCATGCAGTAAAGTGATTTGGGATGTCTCTTCTGCTCTTATTCTCAACATGACGCACCACTGTCCGGTAATCCTTAAACATTCTTCAATATCCAGACCCTTAACCTTTATGTTCACTATTTCATCCATAAGGCCATTAAAATCAGAAGTTTTTACGTTTATGAACACCAAAGCTCTAAGGGGCTGTCCTGCTTTACTCCATTCTATGTCTGTCCTATACCCTTTTATGACCCCTGCCTGCTCCAGCTTTACAACTCTTTGATGAATTGCAGGTCTGGATAAGTTAAGCCTCTTGGATAACTCTTCGTGAGTTATTCTTCCTTCTTTCTCTAGTATCCTCAATATTCTAATATCTATATCATCCACCCAACCACCTCCAATTACTATTATATATCTATACAGGTATATTTCTACATATAGTTTTTAATTTTAATTATTTTTTACTATTAGTTATTTTTATAGATTAACGAATAGTAAAAATACAGTAAAAACAGGTTACTGAATAATTCCAGTAACCTGTTTTCCGTTAATGTACAAGACTTACTATTTTACCGGTCTTAGTCTTGCTGTAAAGTGTCTCAATACCCTTGGCTCATATTCTATTTCAACGCCTTTTATTTCCGATGCTCTATCCAATAATGCTATGAGAGAATCAGCTATATAGTCCATATGGCTGTTGGTGTATACTCTTCTTGGTATTGTAAGCCTCATGAGCTCCATATCTGCCTCTCTCTGCTCTCCTGTCTCAGGATCTCTTCCCAGCAGGAAGGAACCTATTTCTACAGCTCTTATTCCGCTTTCTATATATAAAGCATTTGCCAAAGCCTGAGCCGGGAACTGATAATATGGAATATGCGGCAAGAATTTCTTGGCATCTACGAATACAGCATGACCTCCTGGAGGTGTCTGAATTGGCACTCCACCATCCATAAGCCTCTTTCCGAGATATTCTACCTGGCTTATTCTGTATTCCAGATAGGCTTCATCTATACCTTCATATAATCCTATTGCCATAGCCTCCAAATCCCTTCCTGACAACCCGCCATAAGTCGGGAATCCTTCATAGGGAACTACTGTAGATCTGGTGTTTAAATAAAGTTCTTCGTCATCTTTGATACCAACAAGTCCGCCTATATTTACTATAGCATCCTTCTTTGCGCTCATAGTGAAGCCCTCTGCGTAAGAGAACATTTCGCGAACTATTTCTTTTATGGACTTGTTTTCATATCCCTTTTCTCTTGTCTTTATGAAATAAGCGTTTTCAGCATATCTAGCAGCATCTATGAATACTCTTATGCCGTATTTTTTGCATATTTCACTTACTGCCTTAATATTGGCCATGGATACAGGTTGGCCTCCGGCACTGTTGCATGTAACTGTTATGATCAGGAATGCAATATTCTCTGCTCCTCTGTTTTTGATATAGTCTTCTAATTTTTCCAGGTCAAAGTCTCCCTTGAAAGGATAGGGTGTTGTTGTATCGAATGCTCTTTCGTGTATAAGATTAACTGCACGTCCTCCAGCCAGTTCGATATGAGCCATGGTAGTATCAAAGTGCATGTTACCCAATACATCCTGGCCCTTCTTAATCAACTGCGGGAAGAATATCTGCTCAGCACCTCTTCCTTGATGGGCAGGTATGATATATTTGTAGCCGAATATATCCTGAGCTGCTGCTTCTAATCTGAAGAAGCTTCTGCTACCTGCATAGGATTCGTCTCCCATCATTATTCCAGCCCACTGCCTGTCGCTCATGGCACCTGTACCACTGTCAGTCAATAAATCTATGAATATATCGTCGGATCTTAATGAAAAGGGGTTGTATCCTGCCCTCTCTAAAGCCTTGATTCTTTCTTCTCTCGAAATAAGTTTTATAGGTTCTACCATCTTAATTTTGAAAGGTTCCGGTTTTCTCATTTTTTTACCTCCTTTTAATTATACTTATTTATGTTTATTGCAAAGAGTATGCCAGGTAAATTCTTGCACATGCTCCTATGAACATGTTTGAACCAGCCGTCTAGAGATATGTCTATAACATTGATGCATTAAACATTAAAGCAAATTGTATCATTATGATACATATACATTTTTTAACTGTTTCAGAAAAAGACACATAATTCTTCAAATCGTGAATTATGTGTCTTTTTGTTACACTTTTTAAATTTTGAATCGGCTTATTAATTCTTTTAGCTTTAAAGCCATTTCCTGCTGCTCTTTGGCAGACTTTACTAAACCCTCTACTTCTTCAACACTTTCGCTTACAGTACCGTATATCTCTTCGGTTCCTGCCGCTGATTCCTCAGCAATAGCGGATACATTTTGTATGGAACCACTAACCTGTTCTATAGATTCTCTCATTGTTCTTACAGCAGATAGTATCTCGTCAGCCATCTTATTTATAAACTCTGCATCTTTGCTATACTGATCACCTGTATTCATCAACAGTTGGTAGCTTGGTTTCATTTCATTGGATAAGAATTCAAGAAGTTCACTTGAACCCACGGAGAGATTTTTGAAAGCCGCTTCTACTTTCTCTACAACACTATGTATTTTACTTACGGCTTCGCTTGACTGCTCAGCAAGCTTCCTCACTTCATCAGCAACTACCGCAAAACCTTTTCCTGCTTCTCCTACCCGTGCGGCTTCTATGGCCGCATTTAATGCCAAAAGATTGGTTTGAGCCGCAATATCCCCTATAGAATCAGCCATTATCCTTACTTCATCAACTACCTGCCCTTGCTGTATAGCTTTTTCGATTACATCATATTTCTCTTCATAAAGAACATTGCCTCTTTCCATGGCATTAGCGGATTCATTTTTTATAGCGACAGCTCTTTCATGAATTTCCTGCGAAGATTTTCTTGCTTCTTCTGCTCTAGTTTCAAGCTGGATTGCAGCACTTGATATTTCTTCTATAAAAGCATTGACTTCCTCAGTGGTAGCACTTAATTCCTCTGCTCCTCCTGTTATTTCTTCCACTGATTGATTTATACCTTTCATTCTTGTAGAAACTTCCATGATTGTAGCTTCAAGCTTCTTAGTTTCACTGGCAACCAACTCAGTTGTGTCATTTACTTCTGAAATCAAGCTTCTAAGATTTGAGACCATCTTATTAAAGGCAGTTCCTATTTTACCTACCTCATCCTTGCTCTTAATCTGCAATTGGGAGGTCAAATCACCTTCGTTATTTGATAGCTCTGTCATTTTATTTGATATATCGGTAAGCCTGGAGATTTTCCTGCTTAAAATGACAAAAGTGAATAGTACGAATGCTACGAGTAATGACGAGGTTACAACAATTATTGCGAATAGATAGTCCGTTTTAACCATTATTTGTGATGTGTAGGCTTTAGCTTCTTCATTTATTTTATTTTCAAATAACTTTAAATAGTTATTCAAGGTGGTTTTGGTTGCATCGTAGGAAGATCCAGTAACTAAAGCCAGAGCCATATCCTTTTCCCCGTTTTTATACATCTCTATGGCTCTCATTTCTGTATCAGTAAGCGTGTTATATACTGACATTGCACTTTCCAAGTGCTTCATACTATCCTTAGAAATATCCAATTCCTTCAATCTATTTAGTATCTTTTCTCCGGTTTTTGCTTCATTTACTTCTGTCATATAGTTTCCATAACTTATTTCAAATCCATATTGAACATAAGCCCTGGCTGCATCAGTTTTTTCCTCTGCACTATCGATTAATGCCGTTGCCAGTCTCTGTATTTCTGCTTGTCTGTCTACTGCAAATCGTTCTTTTTCAATTGCTGTGTTAAAGTAGTATATGCTTCCACCGTTTAGCAGAGATAGAATAATAAATATGAATCCCATGAATTTTAACAGCTTTGAGATGTTCATAGTAGTCACCTCCAATATAGTATTGCTATTACATATTTTATCACACAGATACATAAAACACCATATTTAGACAGATAATGGCCTAAATTTATAATATTGGTTTTTTAAAGCATTATTTTATATCAAAATTCTTCATTTTCCTATACAAAGCCGCTCTTGATATATTCAAGACATCCGCTGCCTTCGATTTGCTTTTATATTTATCCAGAGCCTTTCTTATGACATCGGCTTCCACTTCTTCCATGGTAGGGAAGTGGTCCTGATATTGCAAACTAAGCTGACTGCTGCCTTTTGGAGCTTGCTCAGTTACATAGAGAGGAAGATCCTTTTTGGAAATGATTCCGTCTTCATCCATTACCACAGCCCTTTCGATTATGTTTTCCAGTTCCCTTATATTTCCTGGATAATCATAACTATTGAGTATCTTCAGGGCGTCTTCTCCCATCCTCACATCTCTTCCTATTTTTTTGCCCATCTTGCCGAGCATGTTGTCTATATAATATATAATATCTTCCTTCCTCTCTCTCAAAGGCGGAATATATATCTTTATGACTTCAAGCCTGTAATACAAATCTTCCCTGAACTTCCCCGAAGCCACCAGCGATCTGAGATCCTTGTGGGTTGCTGCTATAATTCGCACATCCACAGGAATTATCTTATTGCCTCCAACCTTTATTATCTCTTTGTTTTGAATGACTCTCAGTATTTTAGATTGAAGAGCAATATCCATATCGCCTATTTCATCCAGCAAAAGTGTTCCGCCGGCAGCCATCTCAAAAAAGCCGGGATGTCCTCCTTTTCTTGCGCCCGTAAAGGCACCTTCCTCATAGCCAAAAAGTTCACTCTCAAGAAGATTAAAGGGTATGGAAGCGCAATTGACCACCAAAAAAGGCTTGCCCTTTCGTGGACTGTTCTTGTGCACAAATCTAGCCAATACTTCTTTTCCTGTTCCGCTTTCTCCCTCTATGAGAAGGTTTGAGTCAACCATGCCAGCTTTTAAGGCATATTTCATTACTTCCTTCATGGCCTGGCTCTTTCCTACCACCAGGTCGCTTTTATTCTCATTTACTTCATGCAGCTTTTCATAAAGCTGTTTTATGGTAGTATTGGCATACTCCAACTTATCGTTGAGTTTCTTAATCTCGGTTATATCTCTGAATATGGATATGACGCCAATGATCCGTTCACCATCCAATATTGGTACTATATTGGATATGACGGTGGCGTCATATACATGGGTAGTTATGTCTACCAACTTTTTCCCTGTTTCCAATACTCCAAGCATACCAGAATCAGGCACCACATCCTGCACATGCTTGCCTATGAAATAGCTTTTGTCCTTCCTGGTTATCCTGGTATTGGAGTTGTTTACATAGACAACGATGCCTCTGTGATCTATTATGGATATACCATCATGAAGACTTTCAAATATAAATTCTTTATCCTTTATTATCCTTTCCAGCTTGGTCATAGCATCACCCGATATTCAAATTTCTAATTATTAGTATAATATATCGGCATAAGGATGTCTATTTAGCTTTATTAAACTATATGCTCACAACTCTTATTAACATTTCCTAATCTTAACCAATATGTAGTTCATCTTCTATCCCAGTTTATATATTATCTCTATATTTATATATAATCTGCAAAATTCTTATAATATTTAAGCACTCTTGATGTAAGCTGATGCTTATTCAAAGAGCGCTTCATTTTGTAAAGATATTCTAAATTGGGTTTATCGATGATTTTTCAACCAACTATAGGCACAATGCGAAAACAACGCTGCGCCAAGAGGAAGAACGTCTTCATTAAATATTACTTTAGGATTGTGAGAACCACCCTTATGATACTGGGGATCCTCGCCACCAGCCCCTATACCGAAAAATACAGATGGAACGGCTTGTGTAATCAATGCAAAGTCTTCAGAACCCATTTGTTTGGGAAATGGAATCAACTGATCTGCAATCTCGCTCATATATCCTCTTAATTCCAATGCTAGGATCTCATTATTGACAGTTGGTGCAATGCCGCTCACATATTCCACCCTACACTCGGCACGATAGGCCTTCGCCGTTAGATCCGCAATTTCCGTCAGACGTTTTTTAACAAAGTCCCTTACATCTTCTGAGAAAGTTCGAATACTTCCTTTCATAACAACTGTTTCCGGAATAATATTGTAGGCATCTCCTCCGTTAAAGGACCCAATGGTTATTACCACAGGCTCCTGGGGATTAATTTCTCTGGCGAGAACCTCTTGCAGAGCTATATGAATATGGGCGGCAACATTAATAGGATCAACTGCATCCTGAGGTATTGCACCATGTCCCCCTTTACCGGTGACAGTTATACGAAACAGATCAGACGAGGCCAGAATAGGACCTGTACCCCAATATATCATTCCCACATGCAAATCACCAGGAAATACATGGAGTGCCATAGCTGCATCCACCTTTGGATTCTCCAGAATGCCTGCCTCCAACATGGCATTGGCCCCCTCCAGTTTTTCTTCGCCTGGTTGAAACATCAATTTTACAGTGCCTTCAAGCTCTCCTTCATACTTTTTTAATATTTTTGCCGCACCTAATAGCATTGCTGTATGGATATCATGTCCACAAGCATGTGCACAGCCATTGGATGATGAAAATTCCAACCCGCTGTCTTCTATCATCGGAAGAGCATCCATATCTGCACGTAATAAAAAAACTTTTCCTCCTTTTTTTCCACCTATGGTGGCAGTAACTCCACTTTTACATATTTCTTTCGGTTCAACACCAATTTCAGTCAATTTTTTCTTTACAAAGTCAGTGGTCTTAGGCAAATCACTTCCAATCTCAGGTATTTGATGCAAAAACCTGCGATTGGAAATCAGTTCTTCTTTTATTTGATTGGCGCTTTCTAAGAAATTCGGCATACTTACACAACCTTTCTTCTAGATAATAAGATCTAGATTCAAATAAAAGCAAAATTAATGCCAATATCTTAGAACAATATCCGGTTATGCTTGACATGAGTATTTATACATCAAATAATAATAGTAAGTTTAAAGTCACCCTATATCGTAGAAAGGAAGATTCTTATGCAAAAACAGATAGCCCTTATCACTCTGGATTCTCAAGCAGTATACTTTTATGCATTGCAGTTAAAAGATTTGTTCGGTGACATTATTAAAATAGATACTTATAACATTCAAGACGGTACCGCCCGTTCTATTCGAAAAGCCGATTTATATGTGGTTTCCACAGATGCCTTTGATAGCATTGAAGATATCAACAAATATATCCCCTTGGACGGGAACATAGTAGAAATTCGAGTCACTTTTACCAAACAAAGTTTAAAGGAGTTATTATCCCTGCCAAAAGGAACTAAAGCCATGTTCGTAAACCTTAGCAGCAAAATGGCCATCGAGGGAGTAACGCGCCTTAACCAGTTGGGTGTAAACAATATTGAATTTGTCCCTGTATATCCTGATATGGAGGAGTTCCCAAAACTAGATTTTGCAATCACTCCCGGAGAAAAAAGATATGTACCTTCCTTCGTCACCAGAATTATGGATATCGGACCCAGAGTATTAGATGCCGCAACCATTGTAGAAATCGCTTTAAAACTTAATTTAGAATATTTTTTGGAGCAAAACAAGTTTAGAGATTATTTCAATTCTATAGCGGATAACAGCTACAACTTCGATCTCCTGTTCGGCCGTTCTATAAGATTGGAAAGCCAATTTGAGATTCTAATAAACATCCTCGACGAAGGAATTATAGCAATAAATGATGAAGACCGCATATTCGCCTATAATCCTAAAGTAGAAGAGATCCTAGGCATAAAAAAGAACTTGGTAATGAACAAACCGGCAAAAGAAGTTCTTCCCTTTATCCCTTTTGAGGAATGTCGCAAGAATTTATATGAAATTAAATCCCGCCTGATTAAAGTCATGGATACAGATATCAGTCTCACAATAACACCAGTCATAAGAGGAAATAAATATATAGGCGCTTTTGCCTTGCTAAAACGTTTTACGGACGAAGAATATACCCAGCACAAACTGAGAATGCAACTTTTGAACAAAGGTCACAAAGCTAAGTACGTATTCAGCGATATCACAGGAAACAGTCCCCCTATAAAAAAGGCCATCGATATAGCCAAAAAGATGGCTGCAACCAATGGTTCAATTTTGATTACGGGAGAAAGCGGTACAGGAAAAGAGCTTTTTGCCCACGCCATTCACAATCATTCTCCCAGAAGAGATTATCCATTTGTAGCTATTAACTGTGCAGCCATTCCGGACAACCTGCTGGAAAGCGAATTGTTTGGCTACGAGGAAGGCGCCTTCACTGGCGCAAAAAAAGGCGGCAAGTTGGGACTTTTTGAATTTGCCCATAAAGGAACATTGTTTCTGGATGAAATTGAAGGAATGAGTGCAGATTTACAGGTAAAGCTCCTTCGTGTGATACAAGAAAAAGAGGTGTTGCGGGTAGGTGGCAACAAAATTATCAGCGTTGATGTACGTATTATTGCAGCAACCAACGAAAATCTCATGAAACTAGTAGAAAACGGTACATTTCGCAAAGATTTATATTACAGGCTTAATACCCTCCCCATCGAATTGCCTCCTTTAAGAGAAAGAGGTGATGATATTTTATTGTTATTGAATAAAATAAAATCTGATCTGGGAGGTAAATTTGTTCTTTCCAAGGAAGCAGAAGACATCTTTATGAAGCACAATTGGAGCGGCAATGTACGAGAGTTGCACAATTATGTAGAATATCTTACCTACATGAATATTCCGGTAGTGGAGTATGATGATCTTCCTCCTGCTCTAAAAAATAATACTTCTTCATTAAACAAGGACAATATGGATGAAAAGGAAAAGGCCGATTTTCAATTAATTTTGAAGACCATAGGCAGCCGTGAAGAAGATTATCGTTTCATCCTATCACAACTTTATGAAGCATCTAAAAACGGTACATCCATAGGTCGCAAAGCTATTTCAAAACAAGCCGAAAGACAAGGCATTCTTCTAACAGAGCAAGAGGTGCGAGGATTGCTTTTACAAATGGACAGCTTTAAACTTGTAAAAATCTCAAAAGGGCGAGGTGGCAGCAAGATAACAAAAAAAGGTATTCGTTTTCTTGAGCAATTGGGATAAATGGCTAATATGGTTAAAGTTTTATGATTTTTAACCATTTAATACTTCATTGGATATCTTTCTCTTAATAATTATCTCAGAAATTTTTTGAGTTGTCTGGCAGGGAAACTCACAATCCCTGCCAATTTGCATTTGGCATCCTTTTTGCATCTTGAGTATAATGTCAAATATTTGATGAAAGGATGAATCTTAAATGAAGTACAATTTTAACGAACCCATTGATCGCAGCAAAAATTTTTCAGCAAAATATGATGAAGTAAAAAGCAAATTTGGTAGAGGTGATATAATTCCTCTTTGGATCGCTGATATGGATCTTAAGGTTGCTCAGCCAATAATTGATGCCATTCAAGAAAGAGCAAAACAGGGCATTTTCGGTTATACATCTCGCCCAGATTCCTATTTTGAAGCAATCTGCAATTGGCAAAAAAGACGAAACAACTGGCAAATCGACAGAAACCTAGTTGGTTTTAATCTAGGAGTTGTGCCTGCTTTATGTACCGCCATCAAAGAGTTTAGTGAAGAAAATGATAAAATACTATTTATGACGCCTGTATACTCTGAGTTCTTTGATTCAGTTGAAAACTGGGGTCGTATAGCTCTTACCAGCGAGCTCAAAGAAGAAAACTATCATTACTCAGTGGATTTTGATGATTTCGAAGAAAAACTTAAACAGCATCCAAAGTTGTTTATACTCTGTAACCCTCATAATCCTGTAGGTAGAGTATGGACTAGAGAAGAGCTTGTAAAAATAGGTGAGTTGTGTCTTAAATATAATGTTATGGTGGTTTCTGATGAGATTCATTCAGACTTAATGTTATGGGGCAACAAACATATCCCATTTGCCTCCATCTCAGAGGAATTCGCCAATAACACCATCACGTTCATCTCGGCTACAAAGACCTTTAATCTGGCAGGATTGCAAGCCTCTACCACAGTTTTCCCAAACAAGGAAGTCAAGGAAAAATTCGAAAGATTTTGGAAGCGCATGGATATTACCAGAAACAATTGCTTCAGCCTTGTTGCAGTAGAAGCGGCTTATAATTACGGGGAAGAATGGTTGGAACAACTCCTTACCCATATTGAGGGCAACATGATTTATGTAAAAGAATATTGCGAGAAAAACATTCCACAAATAAAGACCTATCTTCCGGAAAGTACTTATCTCATGTGGCTGGATTGCCGTGATTTAGGTTTAAATGGAGATGAACTTGTAAGCTTCATGGTAAACGAAGCCCATCTAGGGCTCAATGACGGCAGAAGCTTTGGTGCAAAGAATGGATTTATGAGATTGAATGTTGCATGCCCGAGATATATTTTAGAAAAAGCTATGGACAATCTGAACATTGCTGTAAACAGACTTATAAAATGACAGTGATTATTACAATTTCTCAATAAAATCCAAAATCAAAAGGAGGAAGAAATAATGTCCAAACCAGAAACATCAAATGAAAACAAGAAAAAAGGTTTTATCATGCGAGCACTGGACGGTGTAGAAAAAGTGGGAAATGCGTTGCCTGATCCCGCAACCTTGTTTGTAGTTCTAACATTGATTACCATTGTCGTATCCTTCATCTGCGCTAAAGCTGGAGTATCAGTCACTTATAAAGGCTATAACTCCGCAACAGGAAAAATAGAAGAAATAACTGTAGCCGCTGTTAATCTGCTTTCTCCAGACAGCATCCGCCATATGGTGACAACCGTGGTAAATAACTTTACAAGCTTTTTTGCCCTCGGTACCGTATTTACCATCATACTTGGCGTCGGTGTAGCTGATGGAACCGGATTTATGGCAGCCTTGTTAAAAAAGGTTGTAGCCATAACTCCAAAAAGGGCAGTAACCGCAGTGGTTGTATTTCTGGGAATCATGTCTAACATCGCATCTTCAACAGGTTATGTTGTATTGGTTCCACTGGGGGCAATTTTATTCATGGCATTCAAAAGACACCCTATTGCAGGCCTTGCCGCAGCATTTGCAGGAGTTTCCGGCGGATGGAGCGCAAACTTGCTGATCGGTACCAACGACCCCATGTTTGCCGGTATGTCTACACAGGCAGCTCAGATGATTGACCCTAACTACACAGTAATGCCTGTGGCTAACTGGTATTTCATGTTTATTTCTACATTTGTAATTACTATAATAGGCACATTAGTAACAGAAAAAATTATCGAACCCCGTCTATCACCCTATAATTTTGAAAGCAATGAAACCGTCAATGATATTTCTGCTGACGAGAAAAGAGGAATGAAATTTGCCGGAATCTCCGCACTTGTCTATGTTATTATAATGTTGATTTTAATCTTGCCAGAGAACGGACTTCTAAGAGATCCGCAAACCGGCAGCATCCTTAAATCTCCATTTATGAGTGGCATTATATTCTTTATGATGCTTCTGTTCTTGATTCCAGGTATTTTTTATGGTATCGGCGCGAAAGTAATCAAGAATGATAAAGATGTTGTTGCATTGATGAACAAAGCAATTTCAGGTCTTTCAAGTTTTATGGTGCTTATTTTCTTTGCAGCGCAATTCACAGCTTGCTTTAACTACTCAAATTTAGGTACCATTATATCCGTATCCGGCGCCAACTTCTTGAAATCCGTCGGATTCGTGGGACTTCCTTTAATTATATGTTTCATTGTCCTAACAGCTTTCATAAATATTTTTATAGCAGTAGACTCTGCAAAATGGGCAATAATGGCTCCCATATTTGTGCCTATGTTTATGCAATTAGGATTTTCCCCTGAGCTTACACAAGTTGCTTATAGAATAGGAGACTCCTGTACAAATATTATCGCTCCATTAATGCCCTTCTTTGTACTGACAGTGGCATTCTTTCAAAAGTATGATAAAAAAGCAGGGATCGGTAGTGTAATCTCCACTATGCTGCCCTACTCAATTTTCTTCTTAATAGGATGGACCGCCCTGTTTATGATCTGGTATATGTTGGGATTGCCTCTAGGTCCCGGTGCGCCACTTTTCTATAATTTAGGATAAACATATGATACATTGATACAATGAAAGGGAGAATGTCCTGATAATAAATGCATTCTCCCTATAATCAATATTCAAAAGGGGATGTTTTATTTGTTACCTAAGCAAAATAAAATTAAAGAATTATTGCGAAAAAACGGAATTGATGGCGCCATCGTATCCTCGCCTGAAAACTTTCACTATACAACAGGCTTTGCCAGTCATCAGCACACTGTCTCTCGTCAACCCATGTTTTCTTCCGTAGTTATGACAAATTCTGATTCTGAAAAAAGCCATGTAATCGCAATGGATTTCGAAGTGCCTGCATTAAAGGAAAAAATGCAAGATTTTGTAGTAAAAAAATATGATACATGGGTAGGTGTCCGGGAATGGGAAGAAATCGTATCCACTAAGGAAAAGGAGCGTCCCGACTCCTTTGAAACCTCCATTGATGTTCTTATAAAGACAGTAAAAGATTTGGATCTAGGGAATAAAACCATCGGAATTGAACTTGATTTTCTATCCTTTAATTATTACAACATTCTAAGAGAAAAATTTCCTGAAGCAAACTTTGTAAATATTTCCGATCTATTTATCTTAGCCAGGAGCATAAAAACCGAAGAAGAAATCGAGATGTTTCGCACCTTGACTCGTATTCAAGACGAAGCATTATATCATGCCTGCCAATTTGTAAACATAGGAGCTTCTGAGAAGCAGGTTGCCCATGAATATCGCAAGCATGTAATGGCTTCAGGTATTTGCACTCCGAGTTCCTGGAGTATGTTTAATACAGGAACTAATAGCTCGAGGCTTTGCTTGCCGTCAGATAGAATCATAAAGGATGGAGACATATTTAAATTCGACGGAGGTGTAAATGCCGAATTTGACTTTTATACCACCGATACCTCCAGATCCTGGATAATAGGCAATAAACACCCTGCCCTTTCCGCCCTTAAAGACAGGCTTTATGAAAGTCAGCGAAAAATGATCGAAGCTGCAAAGCCGGGTCTTCCAATTAACGAACTTTTTAATATCGGCTTTAATCATGTGAAGGAAAAGTACAGTTGTTACCACAGAGGGCATCTTGGACATAGCATCAGCATGGGACCACAAACTGCTGAAGCGCCTTTTATCAATGCAAAAGAAACTCGTCCTTTAGAAGCGGGCATGATTTTATGTATAGAAGTACCATGCTACATTAGCGGCATAGGTGGCTTCAACATTGAGGACATGATTCTCATTACCCCAGAGGGATGTGAAGTTCTAACCTACAGGACTCCACACTATCTTTAATATGCAATAGGAGAGGAATAATGCTATGAAAATACTTATTGTCGGAGGTGTAGCAGGAGGAGCAAGCACTGCTGCACGTCTAAGGAGAAATGATGAAAAAGCTGATATAATTTTGTTTGAAAAAGGCGAATACATATCATTTGCCAACTGCGGATTACCCTATTATATAGGAGATGTAATAACCGATAAGAAAAAACTAATTATTCAAACACCTGAAAAATTCAGCAAACGGTTTAATATAGACATTCGTGTGAATAGTGAAGTAATATCAGTTGACTGCAATTTAAAAAGGGTTATTGTTAAAAATCATTCAACAGGTGAAACTTACGTGGAAAGTTACGACAAACTGGTACTTTCTCCAGGTGCCAAGCCTATTATACCTCATATGAAAGATATGGAACTAAATCACATATTTACGCTAAGAAACATACCCGATACTTATGCAATCAAAAATTTTGTAGAGCAAAATCATCCTAAGAACTGCGTAGTAATCGGCGGAGGTTTCATAGGTCTGGAGATGGCAGAAAATCTATATAAAATAGGATTGGATGTCAGCATAGTGGAAGCTGCATCCCATGTGATTGCACCTATTGACATGGATGTGGCTCATGACATCCACAATTATATCCGCACAAAAGGAATTAAACTCTATCTTAATAGCAAAGCTATAGGATGTACAGCCACTTCGTTGATTCTTCACAACGGCATGGAAATTCCTGCGGATATGATCATTATGAGCGTCGGAGTTTCTCCAGAAACTGAATTTTTAAAAAACAGCGGCATTGAGCTTGGTGAACGAGGGGAAATACTTGTCAATGAATATATGGAGACCTCAGCCCCGGATATTTACGCTTTGGGCGACGCTGTAAGTGTAAAAAATATTATCAGCAACAAGCAAGTGATAATTCCATTGGCCTCCCCCGCAAACAAGCAGGGAAGGATTGTTGCCGATAACATTTGTGGCAAAAAAATAGGCTATAAGGGCAGTCAAGGCACTTCCATCATGAAACTATTTGAAATGACTGTTGCAGTCACAGGAGAGAAAGAAGAATCTCTAATACGCAACGGAATTTCTTATAAAAAAATATTCACCTATTCTGCCTCCCACGCCACATACTATCCCGACAGTCAAATGATGTCTATAAAACTGCTTTTTGCCCCAGATAACGGGAAAATTCTAGGTGCCCAGATAGTAGGATACCAGGGCGTGGATAAACGAATAGATACCCTGGCAAATGCAGTCCGTTTCGGATTAACCGTTTATGACCTTCAGGAGATGGAACTTGCTTATGCTCCGCCATTTTCTTCAGCCAAGGACCCGGTAAACATGGCAGGATATGTGGCAGGGAATGTGCTGGAAGGAAAGATGAAACCTTTCTATATCGAAGATGTTCCTTCCATTCCAAAGGATGCAATCATATTGGATGTTCGTATCGACGAGGAATTTGCCAAGGGACATATTGAAGGTTCTTTCCATATTCCTCTTGATGAATTAAGGGAACGTTTAACTGAACTGGACAAAAGCAAGAAAATTTATATAATATGTCAGATTGGGTTAAGAGGTTATATTGCCCAAAGGATTTTGGACCAAAATGGATATGACACTCTTAATCTATCCGGTGGTTATCGGCTTTACAGTGCTTCAGAAATCGACAAGAAGCAGGAAAAAGCAACTTATGAAAGCTGTCTGCCCTGCGGTAAATCAATTTAATAAAAAAGATATAGAAATAAAAGGATATACATCTCTAAATATAATATATCCTTTTATTTCTTAATTTTTGCTTCTTAACCAATAAGAATATACTTATTCCTTTGAGTCCTTTTCATATCCACAACTTTGTCTGATGGTATGCCATGGAGCAAGGAAACCTTTCTTGAAATGCTTATACGTAAAGTATAAACTAAGATTTATACTTTCCTAGCATTATAAAAAACGACCAAAGTACGCATTTTGGTACAATGTTTGTCCTATGGTGTTAATTATGTAAAGAGCATGATACTTTATTAATCTTTATCATCACATTTAATACCTAACCTCTTAAGTTTTCCATGGAGGTTATCCATCCTCTGACCGTTCCCTAGTTAGTTTCACAACATTGTTTTGATCCATAGCAAAGCCCCTTGAAATCAATAGTCAATTAATCATATCTGAAATTATATAATGATTTTGCAGTCTATTTATAGTCCCTTGCCAATTCCACATAGTGCTGTGCAGAAGCTGTAATACCGGCTCTGTCTTCTTCATTCAGCTCTCTGATTATTTTAGCAGGCATTCCCATAACCATTGAGTTGGAAGGTATTTTCTTATTTGGAGGAACCAAAGCTCCTGCTCCTATTATCACATTATCACCAATTTCAGCTCCATCTAACACAGTGGCTCCCATTCCAACAAGAACATTGTTGCCTATGGTGCAAGCATGTATTATGGCTCCATGCCCCACAGTAACATTGTCTCCGATTACTGTAGGTTGACCATAGTTAACATGAATTGTGCAATTATCCTGTATATTTGTATTCTCTCCTATAGTTATATCACTGGTGTCTCCTCTTACGACTGTTCCAAACCATATGCTGGAGTTCTTATTTATCTTCACTCTGCCTATTACTGTAGCATTTTCCGCTATAAAGCAGCTTTCATGAATATCCGGTTTATGTTCTTTATATTGTATAACCATATGTACCTCCTATAATGCATATTTACATTTTAAATATAACATATATGTTCGCTTCATTCCAATATTAATCATCATGAGACACTGAGAACCGTTCCCCATGTCTCAGATTATACCAATTATTTGATATCTAAACTAATTTATCTCCGCATACTAAACATTGACATATTTATCTATCATTGTTATATTTTTATCGAGTTTTCATTTTTGGGGGTAATAGTATGGATAAGTTAATGTGGATCTATATGGGATTTAGTATTGTATTAGGTTTTGCTGCCATAGCTATTAGAAATAATATCATTTATTTGACAGTTTTTATTGCTGCATTGATTCTATCAAAAATGATTTCTATTTTTACAATAAACAGATCTATTAAATTTATACATAGAAATTTGACTGAGATTGTCAATGGGCAGCTTAACATAAATATCAAAAAATCCAGAATAAAAATTATTAATGAACTTGCTGACAAGATAAATGAGTATTTAGTAAAAACCAGACATTTGCTGGGAGAATATTGTAATTCTTCTGAAATAACGAATAAAGAATCCAAATCCATTAAGACACATTCGGAAAACTTGAAAATCGCAGCAAGTGAGATAGCTTCTACAACCCAAAACATCTCTCAGGCAGTATATGACCAAGCTGCATCTATACAAAGAGTCAATGATAGCATGGAATCATTCACTAATAATGTACAAGAGATTTTTAGAAATGCGGACCTATCTCTAAAAGTAGCCAGAGACTCAAGAAACATTGTGGAAGAAAGCTTCGATATTCTTCGTGAAGCATTTAGTAAAGTAGGAGAGATTAAAGACTACAATGACAAAGTAGTTAATGATATGAAAGAGTTGGATAAATCCATAAGGCAGATATCAACCATTACGGAAGCCGTAGAAGCCATAGCTTCTCAAACTCACCTTTTAGCTTTGAATGCATCCATAGAAGCAGCAAGAGCCGGCGAAACAGGAATGGGTTTTGCCGTAGTAGCAGGTGAAATAAGCAAGCTTGCAGATGATTCATCATCATATGCAAAAAAGATAAAAGGATTGATTGATGCCATAATAGGAAAAATAGATGCATTAACCTCAAATCTAGAAGTTCAAACCCATGTAATAAAAAACAATGTCGCATTTGCCAATAAAGCTCTTGATCAGTCAGATGCAATAAATGAAGCCGTAAATGAAAATATGAAAGCTGCAGAGGCAATTGTAAAGCTGACTGCAGAGCAAAAAGAGAGCATAGTTAATATTAGAGACGAAATAGAATCGATAAATGAAACCGCACAGCAAAATGCTGCAATCTCCGAAGAAATTACAGCATCAACTCAAGAGCAATTATCAATAATAGAAACCATGTATAATTCTATTAATACTCTTAATAATGCAATCCAGCGAGGCAATAACATAATAGAGAACTTTGCTGCAGGCTTTAAGATTACTGATGAAATACAAAGCAAGATTGACACCACTAAGAAATTGATTGAAGAAATAGCTCAATCTGCTGAAGTAAAAAATCTTAGTGGAAAAGAATTGCAAGATTATCTTATGGAAAAGCAATGCTCCCTTAAATATGTTGAATTCATTGCAGTGGTCAATAAAAATGGTTGGATTACCGATTCCAGCATAGATATTCCAGACACCGAGTTAGATAGACAATGCTCTTCCCGCCCCTATTTCCAAGAAGCTATAAAAGGCAAGCAGTATGTAAGTAAAGAGTACATATCCACTATAACTTATAACTACAATATCACAGTATCTACCCCTATATATTCAGAGGGGCAAATAAATGGCATAGTGTTTGCAGATATTAATTTAAGTTGTTAAAATACCGGTAGTGAGACATCGATGACGGTTCTTCCTGCTCATTTTGAAAATGAAACAGAAAAAACCGTCCCCGATGTCTCATATTTTGCTCTTCAGGTAATCTATCAATTCTTCTACAGCTATTGTTTCCTCTTCACCGCTTCCCATATTCTTCAACTTAACGGTTTGGGCTTTTATTTCCTCTTCTCCCATGATGATTACATAAGGAATTCGCTCTTTATTGGCATAATCAAGGCTCTTTCTAAGCTTCCTGCCTGTCATCTCAACATCTACATAAAATCCATTTGTCCTGAGCTTCTGGGCCAGTTTCATTGTCTCTATTTCAGTTCCCATGGGTATGAGATAAAAGTCAATGGGTGATTTGAAATTTTCTTTGTTTTGCATTGACATAGCAGTATAAATGACATCAAGGCCAAAGGATATGCCTACTGCTGGATATTCAATGCCATTGTTCAGAAATCCTCCAATTATGCGATCATACCTTCCGCCACCCCCGAGGCTGGAGGTTATGCTTCCGTCACTGAGAAATATCTCAAATACTGTACCGGTATAAATATCCAAGCCCCTTGCCAGAAAAGGATTCAATCTTGTCTTTGATGTTATGCCCATAGCATCAAGATAGGCTCCAAGCTCCTCCAATTCTTTAACACCTTCAGCCATTGCTTCATTGCTGCAGTTGTTTTTGAAATATTTCAGAGGATTATCAGTTCCCAGCTTCAATATAGAAAGCAGATTGTCTATAACTTCATCGTCAATACCCTTTTCTATGAGTTCCTGACAGACTCCATCCTCTCCAATCTTCTCAATCTTATCCAAGGATAGTATCACATCATTTACCCTTGTCTCCTCCACATCAGCGCTCATGATTATTCCTGACAGAAGCTTGCGATTATTATATGAAACATAAACATCCAAGCCAAGCTTGTCAAAAACTTCTACTGCCATGGCAATATACTCCGCTTCTGCCATGACAGATTTAACCCCTACCATATCCACATCGCATTGGGTAAATTCACGGTTTCTGCCTGTTTTCACCGGACCGTCCCTGAAAACTTTCCCTATCTCATACCTTTTAAATGGTAGTCTTAGGTTGGGATTCATTCCTACTACCTTTGCAAAAGGAACTGTAAGGTCATAGCGGAGAGCAATTTCTCTACCTCCCTGGTCTGACAATTTGTATACTTCCTTGAGTATTTCTGCCCCTCCCGCATATTTTGACGCCATCACATCATAGTAGTTGAGAATAGGAGTCTCCAGCGGCAGATAACCATATTTCTCAAAGGTATTCTCTAAAGTCTTTCTTATCTTGTTTCGAATATATTGCTCTTCCGGCAAATAATCTTTGGTTCCCTTAAGGTTTCTTAATTTTAGTTCCATACTTTTCCCTCCTCAGAATATTTTCATAAAAAATTAAGAGCCATACAGATTTTTAACCTGCATGGCTCTCATCATATCTACACCATCGCAGGTGCAAGCACAACCAGTGCTTGCACCTGCGAATTGATTCTCAGCTGCAAGCACCCTTCCTATGATGGTGTATGTGGTTATTAAGTTTTGCTACAACTGCATAAATCATAGTAAGGACCCCTTTTCCTTTATATACAGATTTAATATAATCCGCAGTCAGCTGTTGCATAAATATTATCACTTTTGCTTCTTCATTTCAAGCATCAATGCATAAATAATTCCTAAACTTTTTGTTTATTTCCATACTCGGCTCAGATTTAATATTTCCTGAATGTAGCCTAGTATGGACATGGGACTCATAAGCATTTGATAGAATAATACATAGAATACAAAACCTAACTTGTTCTTCCTTATCTTAAGACCAAGCCTTTTAAAAACTCTTTTTTGATAATTATACAATATGCCATTTTGTATCATACACAGGGGAAGAACAAATAAAGTATAGGGCCCAACTATCCAAAACTTGCCGAAGAAAGCCAAAACAAGCCCTGGGATCCAACAAAAGGTGTATATGAAATCAAGATAGGGCATTATAAAGTTTATACCTGTCATGTATTTTACATACATTATTGGCTGTTTCCATGGTTTAATCAGTTTCAAAGCCTCTATCATTCCTCTGGCCCAACGGCTTCTTTGCCTGGACAGGTGTTTCAGAGTAACAGGCACTTCTGTAAAAGCCACTGCCAATGGTTCGAAATATACCATTGAATTGTTCTTTAAAAAGTTCCATGTAAGAACAATATCTTCTCCTATGGCGTCAGGCCAGCCATTCAACGCCTTGATTACTCTGGTTTCATACAACGAGAAGGCACCCTGGGCTACCAAGGTACCCTGATATAGCCCTTGAAGTCTTTTTATGCTGGCGATGCCTAAAAAATAATCCCATTCTTGTATCCTGGCTATAAAATTCTGACGGCTGTTTCTCACCAAAACAGCTCCCGCCACAGCACAGACTCCCTTGGGGGCTGATTTTATCCTTGATACCAGATATCTTACTGCAGATTTGTGAAGTATAGTATCTGCATCCAAAGTTATCACATATTCTGTATCAACATAATCCAATGCTTTATTCAATGCATGATTCTTCCCTGGTTTAGATTCTCTGAGAATCTGTATCGGCAATGAAAGCTTTTCTGCAAATTCCATTGCTATTTTTGCAGTTTCATCGCTGGAATTATTGTCAACCACTATAACTTTTATTATTCCCCCATAATCCTGCTGCTTAATATATTCAAGAGCAGAACCTATATTTTCCTTCTCATTATGGCATGCAATTATTATTGTTATTGGAATATCCGGATCAGATACCTTAAAGGAAGGCTGCCGGTCCAAAAGCAGGCTTACAACCATAAAAGCATTTATATAGCCAGGCAGATAGCTTATTCCAGCAATAATAAAAACAGCAACAGGCAGTGATACCAGTTGACCCAAATCAGAAATCCAATGTAGAGATACAATTATGGAGAAAGTAGTCCAAATAACTGCTACAGCATGTCCAATCCAAAACTTCGATTTAACTGCCATGTATTTTTTCATATTATCTCCAATCTAAAATATCTTTGTTGTAGTAAGTATTATTAATGAATATTTTATATTATAATCCTTTTTCATCGATGACTTCAATTACATTTGATGGTAATTGTCGAATTTTAGCACTTATGTTTTATTATAATTTATTCTACCACAAAAATAAGCCGGAAAAAGTAACAAATGTTACCTTAACCGGCTTATTCAATATGCTATCTTCTATTTAACTTTTCATATCATAGCCTAACAAAGCGGCTCCTATAGCTCCAGCATACTGCGCTTCTTCCTGGGTATATATGGTGCATTTCAGCTTCTTCTCAAGAATGCTCCTGATCTGCTCATTTTTGGACACCCCACCAGTAAAAAATACCGAATCTCTTATTTTAACTCTGTTAGCTATATGTGCAATCTTATTGGATATGGAATGTAGTATGCCTGAAGCAATAGATTCTTTTGTAGCCCCGGCAGCCAGAAGGCTTATGACTTCGCTTTCTGCAAATACTGCACACATGCTGTTTATATCCCTTGGTGCAGATTGAGCGGCTAAATGCTCTAATTCGTCTACTTCTACCTCCAGTACATGGGCCATTACTTGAAGAAATCTACCGGTGCCTGCGGCACATTTATCATTCATTATAAATTCCAGAACATTGCCTTTGTCATCAATAGATATTACCTTGCTGTCCTGCCCTCCCACATCGATAATTGTCCTGGTTTTTGGATTTAGATACATTGCACCCTTGGCATGGCAAGTTATCTCTGTAATCTTTTTGGATGCAAAAGGTATGGATACTCTTCCATAACCTGTCCCTACTATTTCAACTACATCCTTTTCCTTTCCACCGCTTATGTCTAGAATCTTTTTATAAAGCTCTTCTCCCGTCTTTTTCAGATTCCATCCTGTAGGCTGCATTAGTAGATGCATTTTTTCCCCATCATAGGCAGCAGCTTTTGCACATACAGATCCTATATCGATTCCTATACTGATCATTTCATTCTCCTTAAAAGCATTATTAGATAAACTTAATATCTACGTTTTTTCTCTCCAAAGAGTGTAACCCTAATACCTTTATATCATATTTATCAATGATATCCAAAATAGCTTTTTCATCCTCATGTTCATATTTTATTGCAATGCCGCAGCATTTGCTGAGCTGTCTTGGGGTTGGAGTTATTGTATATTTTATATTGCTTTCCTTTAGTCTTTTAGCCATATTCAAGCCATCGGTATGAGTGTTGAACAATATATAGTAATCATATTCCATTATTAGCCAATCATCTCCAGGAATGCTTCAACTCTTGTCTGTATCTGTCCTACGTCATCGTTGCTGTAGTCACTTTCAATAAATAGCACAGGAATGCCTGCTTCCTTCAAGGCTTTTTCTACATTGGCATATTCTATATTGTAAGTATGGCAGAATTGGAGGCTGTTGTATATTACTCCATCTGCTTTATACTCTTTAGCAAGTCTTATGATATCCTCTTCTCTTCCTTTATTAGGAGTGAAACATGCACAATTTATCTTTAAGTATCTGTCAGCCAATGCCTTTACCATGCCATCCATTGTAGTTGGAGTTTCATCTACCAGGTTTTCGAAATATCTTGTACCTGTGCAGGTTTCTTCAGCAACAACCATAGCACCGCTGGTTTCGATTATATGATGTATCTTCCAATTTGGAACAGCCATCGGAGTACCGCTTATAAGTATTCTCTTGCTGCCTTTCTTGTTAACTGCAATACCCTTTTTAATTCTATCCTCCAGCTCATCACAAAGAGCATTGGTCATTTCTATAAATCTTTCCGGATTATCATAGAATGCTATTTGAGATATTAATAGAGCATCCTTGCCGCTTATGGGCAGATCAAGAGCTTTTCTTGCATTATATAGTCTTTGTAAAGCCATTCTCTTTCTATTGCAAAGCTTAATTGCATCATGAAGCTTTTCTTCTGTTATAACATTTCCTGTCAGTTTCTCCAGCTTATCTTTTAAATCATATATCTCTTCTGCCCACTTCTTGTAGTCTTTTTCTCTCTTCATCTGTGGAAGATCCATTACATATGTATCTACATAATCATCAAGAATTTCCCAGGCCTTCTTCTTTGCATCGCAAGTTGTCTCTCCTATTATCATGTCGCAGGATTGGAAATAGGGACAAGTACCGCTTAGTTTAGCTCCTGTAAAGGCCTTTACCAATGGGCATATGTTTCTTGGTAAAACTTTTTCCCCGTCTTCTATCCAGAATTGAGATCCAGCACACAATCCGACGCCTATGGCACCGGCAGCAAGAATAAGCTCATCAGGAACAAATACGCAGAAAGTGCCTACTACCTTGCCGCCCTGCTGTTTATGGTCATCAAGCTCTTTAATTCTAAGACCATGTACCTCAGCTACTACAAAGTTATAGTAATTCATTCCTTCTGGTCTGTTTTCCTGGTTTAGATAAATTCCGCCGTATAATTGTGGAAGAACCTCACATAATACATCATGTTTTTCCAGATCCATACCGAGTTTTTGCCACAGTTCTCTGTAATCTGCCATTTTATACCCCTCCAAAAATTTTTTCATATTAATAATAACATGTCTACCTTTTGTCGAGGATTGTTTGTTTCTATTGTTAGTTTATATCATATTGATTTTTTCTATATCAAAATTGGGACCTTGCAACATATCTTGAAAAAGTTTCTCTTAAATCTTTTTTATGATACAATTAATGTATACTACATTGAGAGGAAGTGGCTTATGTTTTTTTCCCCAATTGATGATTTCATGTTTAATGCGGTTCCAATAATGGTTATGGTAATCTTCGCCATCGTCATAGGTGCATTTGTTATAATCATAGTCAGAAACATCAGTGAAAATATAAGAAACAGCAAAATGGACGAAATCACAATTGCCGCAAGGATTATAGCCAAAAGAATTCATGTATGGGGCGGTCATGGCGATTCCAGTGCTCATACCAGCTACTATGTGACTTTTGAGGATGAAAATGGTGAAAGAATTGAATTCTCTGTTAGCAGCAAATTTTACAGCATGCATACAGAAGGAGACACAGGAATGCTGACCCACCAAGGCACAAGATTCATACATTTTGAAAGGGATAGATTCTGATATTTAAATAGGAGACTTTAACTGTCTCCTGTTTATATTTATATATGAATACATTTCCTAAGACCAACCTGCTTTTCAACGGATTTAATCATTTGAAGTCTCGTTATACATCAATAAACATTTTTTCTTCTATTTTGCTAATGATTTTCTTAATAAATTTGTAATAATTATAGTTATTTTTTCTTAATCACTGTATGTTATTATTACTGATAGAGATATCTCGAAGAGTTCAGGGGTGAGCGTAAATGTACAATATACTTGTTGTAGAAGATGAAAAGGAAATAGCGGCCGCTATTGAAGTATATTTAAAAAACCAGAATTATGGCGTATATAAAGCCTATAACGGCATGGAAGCAATTAATATCTTTGAAAAGGAGCAAATAGATTTAATACTTATGGACGTTATGATGCCCATAATGGATGGTATCCAGACAACCATTAAAATCAGAGAGACCAGCAATGTTCCTATAATCTTTCTCTCTGCCAAATCGGAGGATACGGATAAAATTATGGGACTTAATATAGGCGCCGATGATTATATTACAAAACCCTTTAATCCCTTGGAGCTATTAGCAAGGGTTAATTCTTGTCTTAGAAGGTATACCAGTTACTCTAATTTTTCACAACCTCAGGAAGATGTGATCAGAATAGGAGGCGTTGAGTTGAATTATACCACCAAAGAGGTATTGGTGGACGGAGCACCGGTAAAGACCACTCCTCTTGAGTTTAAGATACTCCATCTTCTGATGAGGCATCCAAACAGAGTATTTTCCATTGAAGAGATATATGAAAAAGTATGGAATGAACCGGCCTATAACCCGGATACGGTTACAGTCCATATACGAAGGATTCGGGAAAAGATAGAAATAAACCCGAAAGAACCAAAATATTTGAAGGTGGTGTGGGGTATTGGATATAAATTTGAAGGATGATATTAATAATAGAGAAAGCATGAGAGATGATAATGATATAGCAGATATTAAAGATAATCAATCATATGAAGAGAATATTAGTGATAATAAGCATCTTAAGGATAAAGACGCTAAAAAAAGCTCCTTGGCAGCTTCTACATGGGGTACTATGCTAATGATGCTGATTCTTTCAGCAGTTTCAGTAGGAAGTTATGCACCTTTAAAAAATTATATATTTGAAAGCTTCGCTGGTTTTCCTTATTATTGGTATCTGGACCGATATATTATATTGGTCTTATCAATAGGGGTTATAAGCTTGCTTTTGCTCATTATAACAGCCTTTGCCATACCTTATTCTCATCAACAAGAAGCTTCAATTGTAAAAATTTTCAATAGAATTTTCATTGAGTTTAAGGCTATAATATGGTTTATATTCTTGGCATTGATTTATATAATTGCTGAAACTAGCTTATATTCTGATTACGAGAGCCAATTTAATATTGCCACCATGCTCTATAATGCAAACTTAGGCTTTTACCTCATAGGCATTCCGGTCACATTCATACTATACAACCTGATTTACCTAAGCATCACATATATAAAGCATATTTATCACACAGGTTTTGTATCTGGCTTTATCAAAAACAGCATATTCGGAAAGCTGCTTTTCTATGTAGCAAACCTTGTAAAGGAGATAGCCAATGGCCTAATGGAAATAAACACCAACGATGATTCCCACAGGAACCTGCTCAAATTATTAGGAATACATTTAATTGTATTGGGATTTATCTCCTTAGCATATCCCCTTGGACCTTTTTTGGCAATTGTGTACACAGGTTTCCTTTTTAGCTATTTGACAAAGGTTATTGATAAAGCCAAAACCTTGACAGAAGCCAGCAGTAAATTGGCCGAGGGTAACTTTGATATAGTGGTGCCTGAAGACATGGGCATATTGACTCCCTATGCCAGAAACCTCAACAACATAAAAGAAGGTTTTAGACTGGCCGTTGAAAAGGAATTAAAAAGCCAGAATATGAAAACCGAACTAATCTCCAATGTGTCTCATGATCTGAAGACTCCTTTAACTTCCATCATCACTTATGTAGACCTGCTTAAGAAGGATGATATAGATGATGAGACACGGAAGGAATATATAGATATTCTTGATAAGAAATCTAAAAGATTGAAAATCCTCATCGAAGATTTATTTGAAGCCAGCAAAGCTAGCAGCGGCAATATAGAGCTTCACATGGAAAAGCTGGATGTGGTGGCATTGCTTAGGCAAACATTGGGTGAATTGGAGGAAAAGATCAATAACAGCAGCCTTCATATGAAGATCAATTTGCCTGATAAAAAGGTGACATGCCAATTAGACGGCAGAAAAACCTATAGAATCTTTGACAATATAATAGGCAATATTTTAAAATATGCCATGCCAAATTCCAGGGTATATATTGATGCAGAAGAAAATGACAAAGAAATCAGCTTTATATTCAAAAATATATCCGCATATGAGATGAACTTCGATCCTTCTGAAATAATGGAGCGCTTTACAAGAGGAGACAAATCCAGAAATACAGAAGGTTCGGGCTTAGGTTTAGCCATTGCAAAAAGTCTTGTTGAGCTGCAAAGAGGCAAGATAAACATAAATATTGACGGAGACTTGTTTAAATTGACAGTAACTTTTCCTAAAATAGATGAGTAACAATAAGGGACAATTCTTTTGGCTACCAAATGATAGCAAAAGAAATTGTCCCCTTATCTTTATATCTGTTTCAATATATGGACGCCTTTTTTATCAAGTTCTTCGACTTTTCTCAATACAATATCCAGTCTCTCCAAAACTATGTTGGACAATTCAGAAGCCTTGTTGCAATATTCCTTCGCTTTCTGGCTATCATCATCTTTTACAGCTTCGATAACAATTTGTCCGCATTCATGAAGTTCCTTGTGAACGCTGTCAATGGATTCCCAATCCTGCTTTAATTCAGGATGATTGATATTTATGGAATGATAAAAATGACCAAAGGCACACTTTTCTCCATTAACCTGTAATGGATATATCTGCATTTCGTCTACGATTTGCTTCAACGCATTCATCCAATTCTTGTGCGCTTCCTTTGCCTGATTAATATTCTTCATTAGTTCTTTGTTATCTATGGCATTAATACTTCCACGTAGAGCATCGAGCATATCCTTTACAACACTGGACAATGCGTCATCTATCTCAGATATTTCCCTTGCAACTTCCGCACTTCTTGCTGAATCATCGGCAATTGTTCTGGTCATTAAAGTCAGTTTTTCCGCATCTGCACTGGAAGTCTCCATGGCTTGGCTTATCTCATTGGTTGCGATTCTTATTCCTTCCATGGATTTATTTATAGACACCACATTATCGATGGTATTGGCCAACATCTCCACATTCTGTCCTATGGTTTCCGTAACTTCATCCAGTTTTTGGCTCATTTCTACTGTTGATTTTAAAGTGTGATCTACACTGCTTTTGCCGTCTTGAGCTGCTTTGTGAATATTCATAACAAAAGCATTCATGTCCTCCAGGCTCTTTTTGGTATCATCTGCTAGCTTTCTGATCTCTTGGGCAACAACAGCAAAACCTCTGCCATGCTCCCCAGCTCTGGCAGCTTCTATAGAGGCGTTGAGAGCTAAAAGATTGGTCTGGTCTGCTATGGCCTTCACACTGTTCACTATATAGTTTATGTTATTAGCCATCTCAACTAATTGCTGAATCTGATCGCTCATAATGTTAGCATCATTGACCACATTATCCTTAAGGCTGTTTATTTCTGATAGTTGGGATAAAGATGCATTGTTCCTGGACATAAGTATCTGAGAAGCTTCTGCTAGCTTGTCCAATGTAGTTGAGGTCTCATTTACTGTTTCATTTACCTCACTCATACTGGCTGTTGTTTCTTGAACAATTGCAAGGTTTGATTCGCTGACCAAAGCCATTTCCTTTGCAAATTCCATCAGATTATAGGCTATATATGACATGTTCACGTCAAAATTGCTGAGAGATGATGCAATAGACAGTATTTTCTTTGCAACCTCGCTCATTTTCTTTTCATTATCGAATAATTTATCAAAGGATTTTAACATTCTGCTATGTATATGATAATCTGCTTTCGGTTTTTCTGCTTGGCTTCCTTCCATTTTTCGTTCAACATACTCCAGTATGCATACAGCCTCATCACAAGGCTTTTTTATATTCTTAAACATTATATACCCCCAATCCTATGGATATATTGATCTATTTATACAAAGAATAACATAATTCTACATGTTTCCTCAAGAACAATTATTAAAGAAGCAAAGTGAATTATATTTTTGCTTCTTGCAAAAATATAATCCACTTTGCTTTTATATCACTACTACATCTTTGCAACCATTTTTTACTGCAATATCCTTAAGCTTTGTCATCATATCATCTGTCGGCATGCTGCTTTTGATCATATCTGTTCGAACTCCGATTGGCCTATATTTTATAAGCTTATATTTTATGCTTGGATCCAATTCGGCCAGCCTTTTGCTTGCCATATCCACATTTCTTTCGTTGTTCAAAACATCAGGAACTACCACTGTCCGGATCTCATAAAGCTTACTGATGTATGCAAGATATTCCATATTTTTAAGAACAACTTCGTTGTCCTGGCCTGTTAGCATCTTGTGTTCTTCTTTGTCAAAGGATTTTACATCCAGCATAACCATGTCTATGGCTGTTATAAGCCTGTCATCACCATAAAAGGGAATAGATCCGTTGCTGTCGATGAATGCTGTAAGACCTATTTTCTTAGCCTCTTCACATAGTTCTGTAACAAATTCCTTTTGCAGCATGCATTCTCCACCGGATATGGTAATGCCTGTTATAAAAGGTCTTACATTTTGTATGGCTTTTAGTACATCTTCAACAGTCATATGGCTGATCTTTGGAGAGCTACAGCTTTTACATGCCTTAAGGCAGCTGTCGCATCCCACGCATTTTCCCTTATCCCAGCGGACTATGCCATTTTCCATATGAAGGCACTGGGAAGGGCATACCTCAATACAGATTCCGCAATTTATACAAATGTTTATGGTTTCCGGATTATGGCAGTAAATGCAATTAAAATTGCATCCCTGCAGGAATATGGCGGTCCTGTTTCCAGGACCGTCTACAGAACTAAAAGGAATTATCTTATTTACTAAACCTCTAATCATCTTTTCTCTCTTTTCTGTCCAGCACATGCTGGTTTTTAACGGCACCAAGACCCAAAACTGCTGCTCCGTTCAATACCTGCTCTCCTCTTTCCAGCTTTTCCATATCGGATCTCTTAACCAGATATCCTGTTATCCTTACTACATCACTGTCGGAAGTGTAGAAGGAAATGTATCTTACACCCAGATTCATAGCACCTTTCATTATATCAAGAACATATTGAGGATTTCTCTTAACGGTGCTGTCAAATCTGAATATATCGCCTATACCTGTTGGGAAGTACTTATGGAAAAGGGCACAATGCTTTAAATGATCCCAAATCTCCGGTTCTTCACCGATAGGTATGCGGCATCCGGGAGATATGTTCTTATCCGTATCTATACCTACCTGGGCATGAAGAAGGAATTTGCCGTCAGAGAATTTGCAATATGGGTTATGATGTTTGTTTACTTCTTCCTCCAGTTTTTCTATTATCCTTACGCCTAAATCATTGGCTTCTTTTGAGTGTCCAAATCTATCTCTAAGCTCCTTGGCTCCCAATAGATGGTTAACTGCATCAGCCAATCCTACCATCCCGAACATGGAAGTAAATCTATCGGCACTTATGAGTCCTTCTTTTACAAGGAAGCTGCTTTCGAAATATCCGCTTTCCTCCATGAGGAATTTGATCCTTTCATCCATATAGCCTGCCATTTTCTCCACCGCATCAGGCAGCAGATTGTTTATGAAATCTTCTGTATCCTTAGCCATAGGAGCCAGCTTACCCATGTTCAATCTCACCAGAGTAAAGTTTCCTCCTCCAATGGGCAGCCCGTTGTAGCAGCTAGCAATGGCATAATCCTCACCTAATTCTCCAGCAAACATTTCATGATTTGCAAAACTAGGTTTAGCAGTAATTAGGGCTGTATTTATGGAATCCAGCACAAGATCATCAGGCGTATTCTTGCTATATTTCAAAGTAAGGTTAGGTATTGAAGTATTAAGCTCCCTGGAAGCTTTTAAAATAAGCCTTCCTGCTTTAGTATCTTCAGGACCTATATTGGCATGGCAGAAAGAATCTGTGATTGTCCTGTCTATATGAAGAAGGAACAATTTAATTGCCTGATACGCTTCCTCTTCATCTTCTATAAATCTGTCAAGAATTGTATCTATATTCCCTAAATATACAGGAAAGGATGTTATTGAAGGAACATGCTTATAAAGTATAAGCAAGCTGTTTACGGCTTCCCAGATGTTTCTTGGCGGCTCCAAACCTAAGAATTTGCTTCCGTTCTTTAAGAAAACTTCATAATCCGGCACTATATATCTTGGTCTGTATGGAGCGCTTCCTTCATTAAGATCGCATATGACCCCAGCTTCTCTGTATTTTTGTGTTTCTTCATCGATTTTAAGCGGCTTAATGCTGTTTTCCGCAGCCTTTGCAAGGGCCAATACTTTTTGCTCATATGTGAGAGAAGTATCTTTTATTATTTTTAATATATCATCCATAATAATTCTCCTTACAATTATTTTTGATTATTTTGTATTAAAATTAAATCTATATATGTATATTATAGTACATTTTTTTTAGAGGATAAAGAAATAAATAATAATTATTATCAAGAAAGGAAGCAGTTTCTTTTTCATAAGTAAAACAAGTTTCGAAAACAAAAAGCCTACGGATACTTGCTGTTAAGTCCGCAGGCAATATGGAAAATTTTAATTCCTTATGATTGATGATTTTTTGTTTCCATTGAAGAAAAATATACAGATGGAATGCTCAAAATGAGACACAAAAAACAGTCCATCATGTATCATGTTATAGTTGTACTGCTTGGTCTATGTGAAATAAATATAAGTATTTCTCGTCCACATTCCTCTTCAGTGCAATTTCTAGGGCTTTTTCATAGTATTTTATCTGATTTCTGTAGCGAGATAGTATTTGGTCTATGCTATTTAAATCAACATAATCTGTTTTATAGTCCAGCAAAACCAGTTTATCTCCCTCCAGGAAGTAAAGGTCTATTATCCCCTGAACCAATATCTTTTCATCCGAATTTTCCAGCCCATCATCAGGGAATATTTCTGCTGGGCTCACTTCTATATTGAAAGGCATTTCCCTATATACCTTGTCTGCATTTCTAATTCTCTTCCCCAGAGGAGAGGAAAAGAACTTATATATTCTCTTTGCATCTACAGCCTTGGCCCACTCTTCGGTGATGTATTCTTCTTCATAAAGCCTTTGAACTTGCTCTTTGATGGCTTCTACAGTATCAATATCTTTCAAATCCAAATGTTGCATTATATAATGCATTACACTGCCTCGCTCTGCAGCAGTCATCTTCTTGGTGGATTCCATGAACTTAGGCTTCTTCAGATATTGAGATTTAAACAAGTTCTGAACAGGTTCCTCTTCCTGTGCTGAAATCATTCTTTTTACCTCTGTAACAGAAAGCTTCACCGGAAGTTTTGCAATGTTTTCATAGGGGTATTTCCATTCCAACCTCCTCACTATCTCTTCACCAAGAACTACTTTATCTTTTTCCTGTTCCAATTGCTCAAGAAGATTTGCTTCACCATTTTCCCCTTCTTCTACCAATATATCCATGAAGTCTTCCTTTTTCCAGGTAGTTATTCTCCATGTTGATTCATCATCAACTATAGCTTTTGCATTGCTAAAGTCAATTCCATATGCCTTCAGCAACTCATGGGAGTCTTTATGCCTCATTAACGCCTGTCCTATCCAATCCAGATACCGTCCTCCTCTGGCTACCAGGTGAGGCTTAAGCCTATCTTGTTCACAGTCCAGTGCTGCTGCCCATCTGTCTATTGATTTCTCTAAACTTTTGTCGCAGCCTGTTATTATGAGCTTCTCCTTGGCCCTTGTCAAAGCTACATAAAGCACTCTCATTTCTTCAGAAAGGCTCTCAAGCCTTATTCTCTGTTTTATCGCCAGTTTAGGCACCGTAGCATAGGATATCCTTCTATCTGGGTCTACCAAATCTATGCCAAAACCCAATTCTTCATGGAGAAGAAGTGTCTTGTTGGCATCCTGCAGATTAAACTGCTTTCCCGCACCGGCTACAAATACAACAGGGAATTCAAGACCCTTGCTTTTGTGTATGCTCATTATCCTTACTACATCATCATTTTCTCCCAGTATCTTTGCATTTCCCATATCTCCGCTGCTGGTCTTAAGCTTGTTTATGAAATTTATGAAATTAAACAATCCCTTGAAACTGGTTTCTTCATATTGCTTTGCCCTTTCAAACAAAACCTTCAGATTTGCCTGTCTCTGCTTTCCCTGAGGCATTGCTCCTACATAGCTGTAATATCCCGTATCGTTCATCAAGTACCATATAAGCTCATCTGTAGGCATATGCAGCGCCTTATCCCGCCATATTCCAAGTTTCTCCAGAAAAACTTTGGATTTAGCTCCCAAATCATCCTCTTTACCCGATGTCTTTATCAGAGCTTCATAGAAACTGCTATCCTTATCCTCCAACCTTATATCCATCAGCTCTTCCGATGTAAATCCTCCTATTGGAGATCTTAGAACGGATATCAACGGAATATCCTGCATTGGATTGTCAATTATCTGAAGCAAGGACATTACAACCTGTACCTCAGACCTCTTGAAAAAACCTGTGGCTGTATCCGCAAAAACAGGTATACCCATGGATTCCAACTCCCGATGAAAAACTTCTGCCCATCCTCGCACGGTTCTCAGCAGTATCACTATATCCTTATACTTTATATTTCTATAGCAATCTAAATCTCTGTCATATATTCTGAAAGCCTGGCAGTTATCTTCCCCCATGCCCATGAGGGATAAAATTCTTTTGCCTATAAGCCTTGCCTCTGCCTGTATGGAATCCAAATCTTCCATATCTTCAACTTCCGCGTTTTCTTCTTCATCCGTCTCTACCCTAGAAGTTTCATCTTTTTTCAAATCTACTATGTGAAGCTCTATTGCATAAGGACTTGATTGTCCAACCATGTCTTCTGGATACAAAGCTCCGGGATTGAGAAACTCCCCTTGGTCATAATCTATTTCTCCTATATATGAAGACATAAGCTGGCGGAAAAGGTAATTGACCCCGTCAAGAACTTCCTTTCTGCTTCTAAAGTTCTTAAATAACTTTATCTTTCTTTCCTTGGAGCCCTCTTCTTCCGAATATCTCTTGTACTTATCCAGGAAAAGCTCCGGCTTTGCCTGTCTGAATCTATATATGCTCTGTTTCACATCTCCTACCATGAACACATTCGGTTGTCCCTGATCCCTTTTTGATATAACAGATAGAATTGCTTCTTGAACCAAATTGCTGTCCTGATATTCATCAACAAGTATCTCCTTGAATCTATCCCTTATGCTTAACGCTGCCGGTGATGGCTGGACCCTTCCCTCTTCATCCCTCTGGGTTAATATATGAAGACAAAAATGTTCCAAGTCATTGAAATCGATAACGGCTTTTTCCTTCTTCTTATCAAGATACATCTTGCTAAAATCCGATACCAATTTAGAAAGTGTTAATATAACAGGATAAAGTGCATCTAAGTCTCCCTTTATGTCCTCTGAACTGCAGTTAAATAATCCATCTCCCAAGGAATTGATCCTGTCCTTGGCTTCCTTTCTCAATTCCTTTAAGACCTCATAGGCAGACTTGTCTGCATTCTTATTGGGACCTTGCTGTCTGGAAAACTCCAATGTGCTGTAGGCCTTGTACAACTCATCCCAGGATTCCTCTGAGGCTTTCCTTAGAAGCTTTACCATATTGATATCATCAGCCAACTGGGCGGCACATTTCTCATAGCCTTGGTTTCCCTGGGCTATCTTTTCTGCCTTCATCAATTGGTTCAAGGCTCCGTCAATCTCTACTTTAGCATGCTCCATGATTATTGTAGCCCAAGGCGTATTGGTAAAATCCCAGTGTCCTGAGGTGTCATATGATTTGCTCATTTTATCCAGCCATTCCTGAGGCCATGGACTGCTCTGCACAAACTCAAAAATATTCAACAGCATTTCTTGAAGCTTCTTATCATCCTTATTTCCGCCATAACGATCCAACAGGTAAATAAAATCCTCATCTTCCTCTTCATATTTTTGCTCAAACAATTCCTCCATGGTTTCCATCTTAAGCAGTAGGCTTTCTGTCTCGTCAGCTATTCGGAAATTAGGGTCCAGATCAAGCAGATGGAAGTTGTTCTTTACCACATCCATACAAAAGGAATGGATAGTAGTAATGCTGGCCTTATTCAAAAGGAGCATCTGCCTTTGAAGCTTCTGGGAATCAGGCTTTTTCTCCAATTCCTTTCCCAAGGCTTCTCCTATTCTCTCTCTCATCTCCGAGGCCGCCGCATTGGTAAAAGTCACTATAAGCATGTTGTCTATATCTATGGGGGTTGACTCATCAATTATCTTTCTTATTATCCTCTCCACCAGCACCGCTGTCTTGCCTGCTCCTGCGGCAGCTGCCACCAGCAAGTCACAGCCTGATGTTTCAATGGCAGATAATTGTTCATTGGTCCAATTAGCCAACATTCTCACCTCCCTTATCTGATTCCCCTCTTTCCAGAAGCCTCCATACATCCTCATCCTTCATGTCCCCAACAACCCTAAACTTATTGGTTTCACCTTCAAATCTGCATATGGCGGAGTAAGGACAGTATTGGCAGGAAATGAACTTCTTCCTCTTATATGGCGATATGGATATATTGCCGGAAAACATCTCCGACGACAGCTTTATCAATGTTTGTCTCACATGGCTTTTGAGCTTTTCAAATTGCTCCATGGTAGCTGCTGATGACCTGCTTCCCAAGCTTCCGTCCTTTCTGATGCTGGCAGGTATTATGAGAGAGTCTCCCTCTATGGTCTTGTCCATCTGCATTATTACATCCTTATCTGCCAGTATCAATCCTTTCATCTTCATTTCCTTCATAAGCTTCTTATACACATCTTCGTCAGAAGTATTTCCGTCTATTCTTAATATGGGGTCATCCAACTTAAAGTATAGTATGCCTGCAGGCATAATGGTGCCTTTCTTACTTTTCAGTCCCTTTTCCCATATGGCGCTTAGATATGTTATGAGCTGTAGCTCTATTCCGTTATATATGTCGGAAAGCTTGAAATCCTTGGAACCGGATTTATAATCTATTATCCTCACATAAGTGCCTTTGTCCGTTTCCAATATGTCTATTCTGTCGATTCTGCCGGTAAGAATAACCTGTTGTCCCCCAGGAATATCCAAAGTTATGGCAGGTAGCCCATCCTCCTGTCCGAAGGCCACTTCATAGGCTATGGGCTGGAAGCCGCTTCTTTTTACTTGTTCTGCAATGATCCAAATGGACCGAGTCACCACTTTCTTCAGCCTATCCTTCAAATAGCCATATCTCTTAGATCTTTTAAAAGGCAGTTGGTGAGATGATTCAATTATTTCATCCACAATTTTTGATATTTGCTCCTGGCACCAAGCCTCATCCACATCTTTCCACTTTATCCCTTGAGATTCCAATTCCTCAGAAAATCTGCTTACTACCAGGTGCAGGAAACTTCCTATATCAGGAGCTTCCAGTTTCATCACCTTTCTCTCCTTTGCCTTCAATCCATATTGGACATAGTAAGAGAAAGGACAGGAAGCAAATCTCTCCAGTCGGGATACGCTGGAATAATGGACATTTCCATAAAGTTTGCCAACTTTTTCTTTTCCAAGAGGCTTTTCTTCATTGCTGTAACTGAGGCCCTGTGCCACATTCATTAGCTTGTCCTTCCATTGATGGTTGTTCATGAACCATAGATATACTTCCTTCCACAGTTCTGTATCCTTATCATCCTTAACAAGATTTCTTAAAATACCTACGAGATAGTTAAAAGAAGGAAGTGGTGGACCTATAAGGTTTATGGCATCTTCTTCTCCCAAAACTTTGCTTTCAACTACCATTTTGGGGAATATCTTCTTCAACCTGTTTATTACATAAGAAGGTCTCAATGCTTTGCCCTCATGATCCGCCACCGGATAGCTGAGCCTTAAATATTTTCCGGCTTTAGTCAAGGTTGTATATAGAAGATATTGTTCCTGGAATGCTTTTGTCTTGGTATCCAAAGCCAGTTCCAATCCCAAGGATTTTAAAATCTCCCTATCTCCGTCGGAAAGCATTCCCTCATCTCTGGCCGCTGCCGGAAACACTCCGTCATTTACCCCCAGAATAAAAAGGGAATGAATTTCATGGCTTCTCCACCTGTCTACGCTTCCAACCAGCAGTTGGTCCGATGAATGAGGTATGATTCCCATATCATATTGGGCAAAGCCTATGTTCAATAGGTTATAAAAATCATCCAGACTCATTTCTTCATTGCCGCTTATCTCAACAACCTGATCCATCACCTGGGTTATTACATCCCATATCTGCTTATACTCTTCGGCAATTTCAAGTTCCCCTCTCTGGGTATATTTCACTATCAGTTCCTCTATTCGCCCAGGTATGCCTATCTGGCACAAAAATTCATAAAGGCATAGACACATCTGCCTGGCCGACTTAGCCTTTTTCAATTCTTCTTTCAACCTTATCAACGGTTCTATTATATTTTGCCTAACAGCATTGACTCTGTCTATTATTTCTCTTTCTTTCATTGTAGGCTCTTCATCACCAAAGGAATGGTTGAGCCTGTATTCCCATTGTTGTTGGTTATACCATTGGCTTCCCCTTATTCCATTGGCCAGCACATAATTCTCCAATAAGTCCACATCTTCTCTGTCCACACCTGCAAGTCCGGTCTTCAGATACCTGAATATGCTTTCGTATGTAAAATTTTTCTGTATTACTCCAATGGCAGATATCACCAACATAGCTAGGGGATGATCCGCCACGGCTCTCTTCTTGTCTATGAAAAAGGGTATGTCAAATTGGGTGAATATGACTCTAACCAGCTTTTCATAGCTGTCCAAATCCTTGGTAACCACCGCCATGTCCTTGTATCTTAATCCTTTGTCTCTGCAAAGATATATTATTTCATTGGCCACCGCTTCCACTTCGCTGTATGGATTTGCAGCAGCCATTATGCCAATACTTTTTGTTTCATCTTTATATACTGTATAAGGATAAGAAAAGAAATTTTTCTCCAGATGAGCCATTGCCCTGTTTTTAGAAAACCTTACGGGAACTTCTCCTTCCATCTTCACAGGCTTATCTATTTGTACTTTCATCTCCTGGGCTATTTCCAACAATCGGCTGCTGGCATATTTGGTAGGAGAAAACACATCCATATCCTGTATCTTTTCCTCATCTATGAGACAATCTGTACATAGGCATACATTAACACGACTGCACAGCTTCAGAAGCTTCTTTATTATCTCATATTCCTGAGGTGTAAATCCCGAAAACTCATCAATCCATATCTCTGCATTTATAAGCTTCTTGCTCCTGTCCATCCTCTTTGCAAGTATTGTGAGATCATCATCCGTATCCATGTATCTTGCGTGAACCATTTCTTCATATCTCTTATATATAAGGCTTAAATCCTCCAGCTTATCTTTTAGAAATCTGTCCCCCACCAGTTCCTTGGTATCATCAAGCAAATCAGGATTTACATTGTATCTTTTGAACTCACTGAGCATACTTGAAATTCTGTCTATAAATCCTCTCTGGCCTGCTGCTCTTCCAAAGGCCTTGAAATTGACTCTTTCTTTCTCAAGTATGCTATATATAATCATAGCCTTCCCAGCTGAATTCACATGGGTTTTGGCGGCTCCTCCCACTTCATCAAGAACCCGGCGGGCAAGGCCTTTGAAGCTCATGACTTCTGCTTCTCCGATGCCTGATGCGCCTAATGCCTTTACTAGATTTCTCTCCGCCTCAAGGGTGAACTGCTCAGGCACCATCAGTATCAACGTCTTATCAGGGTATTTTGTCTTATTTCTCTTAATATCTTCTATACAAAATCGGCTTTTGCCGGAACCGGCTCTGCCATAAATTATCCTCAGGCTCATATAATCACCAACCTAGTCTTTTTATCAATTATATCACATAGACTGTCCAAAAGTTGACAGTAAAATAATGACTGAAATTTTGGTATATTAAAGCTGGAGCAACAAATTGATTTATTATATAATGCTTTTAAACGCTATGAATAGAGGTAATAATTTATGGAAAATATTATAGAAATTAAAAAGAACCCTGATATTGGACAGGCCGCAGAAACATCCACTTTCAGAAATGATACCCTGAAACTCCTTGCCATGCTGACTATGTTAATAGACCACATTGGATACATGTTTTTCCCCAATTATAGAATATTTAGGACCATAGGAAGGCTTGCTTTTCCCATTTTCGCATATCAACTAAGTGTAGGCTATGTCAAAACCTCAAATTTGAAAAAATATTCCATTCGCCTGTTAGGCTTTGCATTGATATCACAGATCCCTTATTCCTTTTTTTCACCCACTCTGGACTTTGAGCCATTGAGGTTGAACATAATGTTTACTCTATTGTTAGCATTGGGTGTGCTTTATGTCTACGATATAGGTATCACCAAAATCAATGCTTTTAAAGATAGCAGGAGTTACAAGGATTTATTGTTAGCAACTGCTTCCTTCCTATGTATCCTGGCAGCTTTAGTAACACCAGAGCTTTTTGAAATAGCATCAGGAGGGAAATTTCGTTTAGAATATGGACTATACGGATTATTAATTATATTGATTTTCCACATGTTTAAAGAAAAAAAAGTTTCCATATTTATAGGTCTTGTGTTCATCTCTTTTCTCTATGCATACCTTACAGGTGTAAAAACTTTCGTTCCTAACTATCTGAATTGGACAGAGAAGCTGAGAAGAGCATGGTTCTATTCATTGAACTATAAAATGGTTTGGCAAAGGATAGTATACTATAAAAGCGGACTAATAACTCTTGAAGGTTTTTTCTTTCAATCCAGAGCCATATTGGCACTAATACCCATTTATGCCTTTGAATCTTGGTATACGAAGGTAAGAATCAACAAATATATAGGATATCTTTTCTATCCTGCACACATAACCATATTGCTGCTAATAGCAAAGTTTGTGCAATGAGCACTTTCAATGTCTGGATTTTCCTACTGCTTGACATTTGAATACCTCATGTTATACTTATATTAACGTTAACCGAAGTTAACATTTGGATTATGTATTATTTTATATCATTGTATTCATGCCACGAAGGCATTTGCTTTCTGAAGGAAAGCATGTGATTTGTGGTATTTTTTGTTTTTGGAGGGATTTTGAATGAAAAAAACATCAACGCTTAGACTTGTTCTCGCAGGACTTTTTACAGCCATGGGCGTTGGACTTCCTATTGCATTCCATGCTCTTTCACTATCAGGAACCATCTTTTTGCCTATGCACATACCCGTCCTGTTATGCGGCATTGTATGCGGTTGGAAATATGGAATGATCACAGGAATCATTGTTCCTATTATATCCAGCTTCCTGACAGGCATGCCACCTCTTTATCCTGTTGGTGCAGCCATGGCTCTTGAATTAGCTGCCTATGGGACTTTCATCGGAATATTATCAAGAAGAATGAATATTATAGCTGCTCTTTTAGGTGCCATGCTGGGGGGTAGGGTTGTACTGGGAATTTCTAATGTGGTGCTAATGGGACTTGCAGGAAAATCCTATACCTTCTCTGCCTTTATATCAGGAGCCTTTGTAACAGCTTTCCCTGGCATCATCCTACAGCTTGTACTTATTCCTTCCATATACTTGATTTTAGAGAAAAACAAACTTCTGGATAAGGCGGTATAGACCATGATTGACCATGAAAGCTATCATAAACTGCTTGATATAATTGACAGTTTACTGGCAAAAAACAGGGAAATAACAATATCTATAGACGGCAACAGCGGCAGCGGCAAAAGCACTTTGGCTCATCATTTAAGCAAAATTTACCATTGCAATGTTTTTCACATGGATGACTTTTTTCTCCGTCCTGAGCAGAGAACAGCGGAGAGAATGCAGGAAGTAGGAGGAAATGTGGATTATGAACGATTCAAATATGAGGTCCTTGATAATCTGAAAAAGAATCAGGAATTCAAATATCGGATATATGACTGCTCTCAGGGAAGACTTACAGATTACATCAAAGTCTCCCCTAAAAGGCTTAACATAGTGGAGGGTGTATATTCCATGCACCCCACCCTAAGGGATTATTATGACCTGAAGATTTTCCTTACTATTGATGCCAAAACCCAAGTACAGAGAATTCTTGAAAGAAGCGGCAAATATATGCTGCAGAGATTTATTAATGAATGGATACCCTTGGAGAATGAATATTTCTCAAAGATGAAAATTCCTGAAATATGTGATTTTGTATTTACTTGTCATCAATAAGTTGGCCGGCAATTTCCACTGCCTGCTTTATATATTCTGACATAGGCAGGTCCTGTGCCCCTACCACATGGCTGTTGCATTTGTTAACAGGAATCAATATCTTTTCTGCTCTGCTCTGTCCAACGGCCTTAGCCATGGCAGGTGTGACCTCGCCCAACATGGAGTCAGCTATGACAATACCTATGGGGCCTATGATTATATCCGCATCTTTGCTTGCAACCATCACTGGATTTTCACCAGTGGCTCCATAGTCGGCTCCGGCCTTCATCATTGCTGCAGTAGCAATGCTGTTGGTACCTATGGCTATCAACTGTAGAGAAGGATATTTTTCTTTCAACTGTTCCACTATCATCTTTCCCATTTTTCCACCTTGTCCATCTATAACTACTATGTTCAATTGACATGCTCCTTTCTTATGTCATTCTTTGGATTGCATTTTCCTAGAAGCTCTATTAACCTAGATTTTACCACAGCTTTGGCTCAAATCATAGGTATAACACAAAATACAAAACCGGCAGTTGCCGGTTTTGCGTTCTTATTTCTCCTGCCTTAAGGCTTTCATTAATGCTACACATGCAAATATCATTACTATGGCAAAGGGGAAAGCTGCTGCAATAGATGCTGTTTGCAGGGCATTAAGGCCACCTCCCAATAGCAGTGCGAATGCAAGCAGTGCCTGTACCATACCCCAGAGTATTTTTTTTGAAGTTGTTGGGTCTAAATCTCCTTGCTGTGACATCATTCCCAATACAAAAGTTGCTGAATTGGCAGATGTTATAAAGAAAGTGCACAGCAGGATTACTGCAATGACGGATATTATGAAACCTAAAGGATATTTGCTCATTACTACGAAGAATGCTGTTTCTGTAACCTTAATGGCCTCTGCTGCCACATCTGGTCCAAGCTTGATGCCAAGAGTTCCGAATACTGCAAACCATATCAATGAAGCAAGCGTGGGAGCTAATATAACACCTAGAACGAATTCTCTTATGGTCCTTCCCTTTGATATTCTAGCGATGAATGTGCCTACAAATGGTGCCCAAGCAATCCACCAAGCCCAGTAGAATATGGTCCAACCACCAATCCAACTGTTGTCTCCGAAGGCTTCGATATGGAAACTGTCATATACAAATTTGTCAATGTAATTTCCGATACCGTTTGTCAAAGAATTAAGCATGGCTACCTTTGGACCGATGATTATTGATAATACTAAAATTGCAAAAGCCAGAACAAGGTTAATATCAGATAAAAGTTTTATGCCTTTATCTATGCCACTAACAGCAGTCCAAACATATATTACTGTTATCACAGCGATTATTGTAAGCTGTATAATGGTTGTAGTTGGCAATCCAAACATGAAGTTAAGTCCGCTGTTTATCTGAAGTGTTCCGATGCCAAGAGATGTAGCAACTCCGGCAACTGTGGCAAATATTGCAAGTATATCGATGGTTTTTCCTATAGGTCCTCTGACACCCTTTTCACCTATTAATGGGAGAAAAATACTGCTAATAAGGCCAGGGGCATTTTTTCTAAATTGGAAGTATCCCAATGCAAGACCTATTACTGCATAGTTAGCCCATGGATGTATGCCCCAATGGAAAAAGGATTGCTTCATAGCAAAGTTAGCTGCCTCTGCTGTGGCTCCTTCCAACCCTAAAGGATTAAGATAATGGTTTAACGGCTCTGCCACTCCCCAGAATACAAGTCCTATGCCCATTCCAGATCCGAACAGCATTCCAAACCAGGAAACTGTACTGAATTCAGGCTTAGAATCATCTGGCCCCAGTTTTATGTCTCCATACCTGGAAAAGCCAATTATAATGCAAAATACTACGAATAGAAACATGGATGTGAGATAAAACCAGCCGAAATTATCCACTAAATAGTAAAATAAAGCATTTGCAGCATTTCCAAAGTTGGCTGGAGTAATAAGTCCCCAGCCAACAATGGCAAATACCACTATCAAGGAAATAATATATACTGTGTTGTCTTTCTTAATTTCCTTCATATGGTAGCCCTCATTTCATTATATTTTAACTTTGAATACGGTTTGCTCTTTTATGTCAGCCGTGAGTGCATCCAGTGCAACACCCACTCTATGATAACGAAGCTTGAACTGAACTTCCTTCGGTGTGCTTGGATCACCAAGCGGATATGGTATTGATATTGTAGGTACCATTCTGTTTGATCCCACTGTCTTTGCCACAGGTATCAGATTAGCCATCTGCACTATGGTTATACCAGCTTTTTCGATTTCTCTTGTCATGGTTGCACCGCAACGTGTACAAGTACCTCAAGTGGAGGTTAGTATAACTGCCTTTACACCATCCGCCACAAGTTCTGCAGCAATCTCCCTTCCCATTCTCGCTGCTTCTGCCTGAGTGGTACCGGTACCAACAGTAGCATAAAAGTATTTATAAACTCCGCCTATCTTTCCTTCTCTTTCATAAGCTCTAAGAGCATCCAATGGAACTACTACATCAGGATCAGCATTGGCTGCTGCAGGATCATAACCGGCATGAATTGTCATGAATTCCCCCTCTACCAAATCATCAAGCTCAGATATATCGTATTTGCCCCATTTAGTTGCTGATGCAGATTGAATTCTGTCAGGATTTCCAACTGGCACAATGCCTCCGGAGGTTACAAGAGCAACCTTTATCTTGCTTAATTCATCCGGTGAAATAGCCGGTGCTATAGGTACCAGGTCTGATGGAGGTATTGGAAGCTCGCTTTTGAACTCTTCTCCTCTTATCTTTTTAAGAAGCATATCGATTACTCTGTCTGCTGCATTTACCGGAGGATCAAGATAAACCTGTCTCCTTATGCCTCTTCCAAAATAGCCTTCTTCTTCAGCCGAAAAAAGCTCTTCCCCATTCATAAGCTTTTTAGCAAACCTAGCCATAGCAGCTACATCTTTTCTCATAGAAGCTGCACTTGCTCCGCCTTTAAAAATATACATATCCTTCCTGAACATTTCAACGCCAGGGTTTTCTTCATTCATTGAAGTTATTACTGGTACATTGAATTTTTCTTTAACAGCTTTGCATATATTTCCGCAGGCGTTTCCATATCTTCCGGCTCTGAATGCAGGTCCTGCAAAGAATATATCAAAATCTTTTCCTTCCAAGGAACTTAATATGGTTTTTATTGCTTCTTCCTGTCTTGAGCCCATAAAGTTGTCACCACATATGATTGTATGTGTAACCTGATATTCTTCACCAAGCTGTTTTTGAAGCTCCAAAGCCGGTCCTACCAGGCCTTCTCTTACTTCAGGAGCATAATCGGCCATTTCTTCTCCGCCTATTTGTCCAAAAAACTGGTTTATATATAAAATAGCTTTTTTCATCTATTACACCTCCCTAAAACTCTTTCATGGTCTTCGTTGACCAACCCACAACCATATCTCCGCAGAATATGGCGTTATTTTCCATTATGATTGAGCCGTCTTCCCTGACAGATGGGCCTAATATTGCATCATTGCTCCATCCTCCGGACAAACCGTCTCTTGCTAAGGATTCCAGCTCTCCTAAAACCGTTTCCATAGGAGGAAGTTCGATGAGTTCAGATACATTTCCGCAGGATACTATGGCGTTTGCTTTTTCATCCAAAGCAACCAAAGGCTGTGAAGCACCATCCCTTCCTGTACATTCATTAGTCAACCCTACAGTCTTGATTCCTGCATCTTCCATGGCAACTATGCAAGCAATAAAATCAGCATCAGGATTTCCATATCCCTCTTCAGCTACAATAGCCGAATCAGCGCCTAAAGATTTTGCCATCTGTGCCACGAAAAGTGCAGCTCTCTGCTTCTGGTCAAGAGCAACATTCAGGTTTGACATTATAACCCCGAGGAAGTTAATAGTCTTTCCATGTTCTTTATATAATCTCTTTATCATAGGGAAGTTCTGAAAATCATAAGTTGACCATTTTGAAGAGCAAGGCATAAATGAACCAGATATCATGGCTCCGTCCAATACCTCATTAGGATGCATGAAGGTTGGGAGCATTCTGTTGCAGTCCCAGCCATAAACCAGATCATTATATCCCAATTCCTCCATCTGTGACTGAGGCTGAAGAACAAGGACTACGCTTGGAAGTGCATTTACTTCTGCTGATCTCTTCGTTATAGGCTCCAGTTCATAAACTTCTGTTTCTTCTGGTTCAAGATTTTCAACACATTTGCCTACATATTCAGCAAGTCTCATACCTGCCCACCTCAGGGCATGATTTTTCTTTTGCTGCTCTCTCTTCTCGAAATCTTCATCGGTATCTGCAACCAGAACCAGGTTTTTCAGCTGTGAATAATAAGTATATTTAGCTCCTTCTCCGCCCATATCTATAAGTCCGTCCTGGAAACCGCCCCAGTGCTTTCCTACCACAAGTATGCTTGAATCCTTAATGGCATGGATTTTGCCATTTCCTGTCTGCATGAGTTCTCCTGTCACTCCCGGAAATACAGGTCCACCGCCTATCCTGCATCTTGCTTCAATAGCTTCCTTTACAGGCACCAGACGAACCATATCTCCAGGCTTCACAATATAAAGATCTGCTTCTGTGATATGCTCGTCCTCAAAAACAACTCTCAGAGCTTCTTCTTTGTTGATAGTCAGAAGACCATCCTTGAATTCGGTTTTAGCTCCAAACACCATGTCCTTTACATAGAAATTTCCAATTTCCAGTCTCATTTTTCCACTCCTTCCAATGCTATTTTTCAATAGCATAATTGTGTTAATTTTGTGATATTTTAATTGTAACATAATATAGTTTATAATGTAAACTTGTTTATTTTTTAATCGTGATTATATATGGTTATGCTTTCTTAGCCCCAGAAAAATTGTATGTTTTTCAATATGTAATTCACATGCTATAATTATTATTGAATTCTGTCTAATGAATGAGGTATTTAAGATGAATGTGGATAAGAAAACTTTACAAAAAAGAAGAATGATGGGATATTTTATCGATGCAGCAAAGAAGATAATAGATGAAAAGGGCATAGAAGCCTTGTCAGTTCGTGAGGTGGCAGACATAGCAGGCTATAACAGCGCTACACTATACAATTATTTTGAAGATTTGGAACATCTAACTTTCTATGCTTCACTAAGTTATCTTAAGGATTATATATACGATTTGAAATGTTATACGAAAGACGTCAGAAATCCAATAGAAAGGTATTTCAAGGTATGGGAGTGCTTTTGCCGTCATTCTTATAGTATGCCTAAAATTTACAATGAAATATTCTTTGGAAAACACAGTAGCAAATTGAACCACTCTATAAAGGATTATTATTCAATATTTCCAGAAGAATTGGAGGATACTGAGGAAGATATTAAGCCAATGCTTTTGGGGGAGAACATATATGAAAGAAACCTCACATTGCTTAAGCCATGCATAAATGCAGCTTATATTAAAGCAAAAGATGTGGATAAACTAAACGAAATGGTATTGCTTATGTATCAAGGTATGCTCACGAGACTGGTCAAAAACCAAACCAGCTATTCTGAAGAGGAAGCCAGGGAAAAAACTTTGTTTTACATTAAAAAGGTTTTTGAATCCTTTGGGCTTAAAAATTTTTACGCTAAAGACGATTCTCAATAGTTCCTAGTATATTAGGACGCAGAATATCAAACACTACTTGCAAATCTAAATCTTCATATTGAGGAGGTTTTTTATGCGCGAAGGATTGATCCCTACATTACTTGGTACTGCAGTTACAGCCACTGGTACCGCAATGAGGGTTAAAGACATGCGCAAGCATGGCATGATCAAAAGGGATACAAGAGTCGCAATAGGAGCAGGCCTCATAGGTCTAGGTCTCGCCCATATGGCTCTTGGCGGCATAGACCTTTTTCAAAACGGAAGATCTTAGATTGGAAATGCGGGGTTGGTTTGCCCCGCATGAATCATTAAAGAATCTGCAATCGCAGTCTTTTTAAACTGATTCATAAGGGACTGTTCCTGAAGTTCCATTTTCTTTTTTATTACATGCCATCCTGTATTCCATAAATTTTTCCAATGTTTCCGGATATGTATTAAAGAACTTATTCAACATCTCTATTTTATTAAGGGCATCCACAGTAACATTGTGCTCAATAAGTTCAACGTTTTTTAACAACTTGTCCTCCACCCCTATAAGCTTTAAAAATTCCTCAATTATCTGATGCCTGTCGAGAAGAAATTTTCCTACTTTTTCTCCCTTTGGGGTAAGCCTTACGATGCTGTACCTTTCATATTTTACAAATCCTAGCTTTGACAGCTTCTGCACCATTCTGGTGGCTGAAGGTGCCTGAACATTCAACAATTCTGCCAGTGTATTAATGCGCGTATACCCTTCAACCATACTGCTTCTATATATCATTTCAAGATAATCTTCCATACTGTGGGACAATACCTGTTGTTGTTTGCCCAGTATTTCATATCCCCTAACAGTATGAAAACCTTGATTTCCATTCATGAAACCACATCCCAATCTCTATTATATTCTTTTCATTTAAATCATATGTGTAACACATTTCCTATATCACTCATATATTAGCCATAGATAACAATTTTACCATTGGCTAACTTTAATAGCTTTGGAGGTGATAATGTGAATAATAATATAGTTCCATTGCATCTTATTCCTTGTGGCAAAAGCGCCAAAGTAAAAGAAATAACTGCAAAGGGTAATATCAGAAGAAGAATGCTGGATTTAGGCCTTATTGTAGATACAATTGTAGAATCACTTCGAAAAAGTCCTTCAGGTGATCCAATAGCATATGAAATCCGCGGAGCAGTAATCGCTCTCCGTTCCGAAGAGGCATCAAAAATATTGGTAGAATTATTATAAATAAATGGGGGGTACAATATGGGGCTTACCAGCCAATCAACGGGTATTAGCACGCTGAAAGAAATGTTGAACATACAGCTGAGTTCCACAGATGATATAGTATTGGCCTTAGCGGGAAATCCCAATACAGGCAAAAGCACAGTCTTTAACAGTCTCACCGGCTTAAATCAACATACAGGCAACTGGACAGGAAAAACAGTTACAACTGCTCAAGGCAATTATAAGTTCAAGGGCAAAAATTTTGTCTTAGTAGATTTACCGGGAACCTATTCCTTATTATCCAATTCAGTGGAAGAAGAAATCGCAAGAGATTTTATATGTTTCGGCAATCCCCACGCTACAATTGTTGTAGCTGACGCAACTTGCCTGGAAAGAAATCTTAACCTGGTTCTACAGATACTTGAAATGACGGATAAAGTAGTTCTATGCGTCAATCTCATGGATGAAGCAAGAAGAAAGAACATAGGAATAGACTTGGACAAATTATCAGATATTCTAGGCATACCTGTTGTAGGAACAAATGCCAGAAATGGAGAAGGCTTGGAAAAGCTAATGGAAGCAGTATATAAAGTATGCAGTGGTGAAATATCAACAAAACCGGTGAAAATACCCTATGATAAAAATATTGAAGCCATAATTGAATCTATAGATGAAAAGATAAAACCTTTGATAAGCAATAAAATCAACAGCAAATGGGTAAGCTTGAAGCTCATAGATGGTGACAAAACCATACTTAAATCCATATATAAATACTTAGACATTGATCTGGCAGAGTTAAATATAATACCTGGAATAGAAACAAATCAAATCCAATACAGCTCAATACGGGATGAAATAGTGTCAAGCATAGTGAAGTTTGCGGAAAGCATAAGTAGACAGGTAGTGCATATAAAAAACAAAACTTATAATCGGTTGGATAGAAAAATCGATGACATATTAACATCAAAATTATTCGGTATTCCAATAATGATTGCATTGTTGGGAATAGTATTCTGGATAACCATCGAAGGAGCTAATGTTCCATCTTCTGCCATAGCAAATGTCCTCTTTGCCATAGAAGACAAGTTAACATTATTATTTATAAAGTATGATCTACCGGATTGGCTTCATGGAGCTCTGGTTCTTGGCGTTTATAGAACCCTTGCCTGGGTCGTATCCGTAATGCTGCCGCCCATGGCCATATTCTTTCCTTTGTTCACTTTTTTAGAAGATCTGGGCTACTTGCCTAGGGTGGCCTTTAATCTTGACAATTACTTTAAAAAAGCATGTGCCCATGGAAAGCAGGCTTTAACCATGTGCATGGGATTTGGGTGCAATGCTGCCGGAGTTATTGGTTGCAGAATAATCGATTCTCCGAGAGAAAGGCTTATTGCCATTCTAACAAACTTCTTTGTTCCTTGTAATGGCCGTTTTCCTACGTTGATCACCATCACAACAATATTCATTGCAGGTGCTGCCAAGGGCCATCTTCAGGCAATAATTGCTACCTTGACGATAACCGGTGTAATAGTTTTGGGAGTGATAATGACCCTGTTTGTATCCAGAATCTTATCTAAAACCATATTGAAGGGCATTCCATCTTCCTTCGCTCTGGAACTTCCTCCTTATAGGAAGCCTCAGGTGGGCAGAATAATAGTAAGATCCATACTTGACAGGACCATATTTGTTTTAAGTCGGGCCGTTGTTGTGGCTGCTCCTGCTGGCCTAATAATATGGCTTATGGCAAATATGAACATAAACGGCATAAGCCTGCTGGATTACGGCGCCGGTTTCCTACAACCCTTTGCTCATCTATTGGGTATGGATGGATATATATTGATGGCTTTCATATTAGGCCTTCCTGCCAATGAAATTGTTATGCCCATAATTATCATGAGCTACATGGCTACAGGTACAATGATAGAGTTGGAGAGCATGGAAGCCTTGAGAAATCTTCTGGTATCTAACGGATGGACTTGGCTCACGGCAATTAATGTAATGCTATTTTGCTTAATGCACTTCCCCTGTGGTACCACTCTTCTGACCATCAGAAAAGAAACAAAGAGCTGGAAATGGACTTTTGCAGCCTTCCTAATACCTACTATGGCAGGAATAACAATAACATTTATAGTAACCCAAACTGTTCGTCTCCTAGGGCTCATATAATTAACGTAGATGAAAAAGGCTTCTTTTGAGAGCATATCATTTTAACAATCAAGGAAGCCTTTCTTGAAACCCATTACGGAAAGTTAATATTAAGGTAGAATTACACTTTCCTATGGGTTATAAAAATTGCGGGGCTTATATACCCCGCATGAATCATTATTCCCTTAAAAGTATATCTACTTTTTTCAATGTCTCCATTATAGGCAGCTTCTGAGGACATGCTGCCTCACATTTGCCGCACTCAACACAAAGGGATGCAGCTTCATTTCTTTCTTTAAGCTTTCTATACATTTCCTTAGAGTATTCCTCTGTGTCATACATGTAATAATCGTTATATAACTGAAAATTATATGGAATCCATACCTTGTTGGGACATGGCATGCAGTACTCGCAGTTGGTACAGCCTATGGCAGTTTTTGATTGGAATTTTTCTGCCGCTTCTTTTATCAAGTCCAGTTCCTCTTGGGTTAATGATCCAGGCAGTGCATCTTCAGCAGTTTTTATATTTTCCTCCACCTGTTTTATATCGCCCATGCCACTTAATACCACTGCTACTTCCTTATGGTTTAATACCCATCTCAAACCCCATTGGGCAGGAGTTCTCTTTACAGTCGCCTTATCCCATATATCCTGTATTTCTTTTGGAGGTGTTTTGGCAAGCTTTCCACCCAGAAGGGGTTCCATAACAATAACCGGAATATTCTTGGAAGCTGCATATTCCAATCCTTCGGTACCCGCCTGATAATCTTCGTTCATATAATTGTATTGTATCTGGCAGAAGTGCCAATCGTAGGAGTCGATTATCTCTTTAAACAAACTCAAATCATCGTGAAAGGAAAAGCCTATATGCTTTATCCTTCCGTCCCTTAAAGCCCTATCTGCAAAATCAAAAACATTTAATTCCTTTATTTTTCCCCATTGCTTTTTGCTCAAACTATGCAATAGATAAAAATCAATGTATTCCAAATCCAGTTTCTGAAGTTGCTCATTGAGGTATTTGTCAAAATCCTCATATGCATTGACAAGCCATACAGGCAGCTTGGTAGCAACTTTGACCTTTTCCCTATACCCATCCTTTAAAGCCTTTCCAACTAGTATTTCGCTGTTGCCCTTATGGTAGTTATAGGCTGTGTCTACATAGTTAACCCCATTATCAATGGCATATCTTATGAGCTTTATGCTTTCCTCTTCCTTGATATTGCCTTGGTCTCCTCCCTCTACAGGAAGTCTCATGGCCCCGAATCCCAAAACGGAAAGCTTTTCTCCCAGCTTTTCAAATTCTCTGTACTGCATACTGCAACCCCCTTTGCTTATTATGGCAACTTACTCATATCTATACTTTAACGCATATAATGTCTTTTTTCCAGAAGGAAAAAGGCTTGCTTAAGCAAGCCTTCTACTATACTCTTTCCACCTTCATTCCTGTCATATGGCCGTTCAAATCCTGTTTCTCCAAGCTGTCATCCTTGACCCGCTCCACTACATCAGCCAATGTTTCTGTCATTATATAATCCTTGTGAACCTCTACTGCCTTGGCAATTTCATCATCACCATCGAAGTAAATCCTTATTCTGTCCAAAACTTCATAGTCATTGTTCTTTCTCATCTGCTGAACCTTGGATATGAACTCTCTTGCATAACCTTCATCCAATAACTCCTGGGTAAGAGTTGTCTCCAATATTACAAACAGATTGTTTTCCATGGCTACTGTGAAACCTTCCTTGGCTGTTATGGTGATGAGGACATGATCCTTAACCACGTCAAGGGTTTCTCCGTCAACCTCCAGCTTGAGGGTTTCACCTGCTTCAAGCTTCTTAACTGCTTCGGCTCCGTCAACTTCTGCCAGAGCTTTACCCAACAACTTGATCTTAGGGCCAAATATGGGGCCTGCAACCTTGAAGTTTGGCTTCAGGCTAAATTCCATATATTCATCAAGATGCTTTGCAAATATTACCTTTTTCACATTTAGCTCTTCCTGGAGCAAAGGAACGAGATCCTTTATCAAATCTTCATATTTGCCATCTATCAATACTTCTGCAATGGGCTGCCTTACCTTTATTTTTACCTTTTCTCTGGCGGCTCTGCCCAAGCTTACCAAGTCTCTAACAAGATCCATTCTCTCCTCAATGTGGGGCTCCAGTAGATCCTTATTGGATACAGGATAATCTGCCATATGCACTGACATCTCTCCTGTCAGGTCTCTATACATTTCTTCTGCCATAAATGGTGCAAATGGAGCAATTATCTTTGTCAATCCAACAAGTATTTCATAGGTTGTATTGTAAACTGCTTTTTTATCATCTGTTAATTCCGTTGCCCAGAATCTTCTTCTTGATCTTCTTATATACCAGTTGGAAAGATCCTCATTTACAAAGTTCTGTATTTTCCTTACTGTCTTTGTCAGATCATATATGGACATTTCATATTCGATTTGAGCCAGTAAGTTATTGTACTTGGAAAGTATCCATCTGTCCAATTCAGGTCTGTCTTTATATTCTATGAAGAATTCCCTTGGGTCTATATCGTCTGTGTTTGCATATAGAGTAAAGAAGGAATATACGTTTCTCAAGGTACCAAAGAATTTGCTTAAAACTTCCTTTAAGCCTTCTTCATCAAACCTTGTAGGTGTCCATGCAGGCGATACATAAAGAAGGTACCATCTTAGTGCATCAGCACCGTATTTGTCAAACATATCAAAAGGATCTACTGTATTGCCTCTGGATTTTGACATTTTATGGCCGTCTTTATCCAGTATCAAGTCATTTACCAATACCCTCTTGTAAGGTGAAGTACCCATTATAAAAGTGGATATAGCCATAAGGGAGTAGAACCAACCTCTTGTCTGATCTATACCCTCACATATGAAATCTGCGGGGAATAATTCATGGAAGTTTTCCTTGTTTTCAAAGGGATAGTGATGCTGTGCGAAAGGCATGGAACCACTATCGAACCAACAGTCTATAACCTCAGTGACCCTTGTCATTGTGCCTCCGCATTTATCACATTTCAGATGCACTTGATCCACATAAGGTCTGTGTAATTCAATGCTCTCATCTATATCCTCTATGGCTCTTTCAACTAACTCTTTTCTTGAACCTACAGAGGTTACATGTCCACATTCACATTTCCAGATATTCAAAGGTGTTCCCCAGTATCTGTTTCTTGATAGGGCCCAGTCATTTACATTTGCCAACCAGTTGCCGAATCTTCCTTCTCCTATAAAATCCGGATACCATTCAACCTTCTTGTTGTTTTCTACAAGCTGGTCTCTCAGCTTTGTCATTTCTATATACCATCCGGGCTTAGCATAATACAATAGAGGCGTCTGGCATCTCCAGCAATGAGGATAGTTGTGGGCTATCTTTTCTTTCTTGTAAAGCTTTCCTTCCTGGGCCAGCCATTTTATTATGTCCAAGTCCGCATCCATTACAAACATGCCTTTCCAAGGCGTTGTGGTGAATTTACCTGTTTCGTCAACAGGCTGTAATACGGGAAGATCATATCTTTTACCTGTATTGTAGTCATCTTCACCAAAGGCCGGAGCAGTATGAACTATACCTGTACCGTCTTCTGTAGTTACATAATCTGCAACAGTTACATAAAACGCTTTCTTGTCAGCTTCCACAAAAGGCATAAGCTGTTCATACTCAATGTATTCTAAATCCTTGCCCTTTAATTCTTCCAATACTTCATAGTTCTCTCCCAGAACCTTATTGGCAAGATGCTTTTCTACATAATATATGGTATCGTCCTGTTTAACCTTTAGATAAGTTTCCTCAGGATTCACGGTCAATGCCACATTGGATGGGAGAGTCCAAGGTGTAGTGGTCCATACAAGGAAGTATTCATCCGCATCTTTTCTCTTGAATTTTACTATTACAGTATTGGTTTTTACTTCTTTATATCCTTGGGCTACTTCGTGGGAAGCCAAACCTGTACCGCAGCGGCTGCAGTATGGCAATATTTTGTGACCTTCATACATGAGGCCTTCTTTGAAAAATTTGTCCAGTATCCACCATTCAGTTTCTATATAATCATTGTCCAATGTTATATACGGGTGATCCAAATCTATGGAATATCCCATTCTCTCTGTCATTTCTCTCCACTGTTTTTCATATGTGAACACAGACTCACGACATTTTTGGTTGAACTCTGCTATTCCGTATTCCTCAATTTCCTGCTTGTTGGAAAGTTTCAACTGTTTCTCAACTTCTATTTCAACAGGCAGTCCATGAGTATCCCAACCTGCTTTTCTCTTAACCTGATATCCCTTCATGCTCTGATATCGGCATACAGAGTCCTTCAAAGTCCTTGCAATTACATGATGTATTCCAGGTCTGCCGTTGGCTGTTGGAGGTCCCTCGTAGAATATGAAGGGTTTAGCTCCTTCTCTATTTTCAACAACTTTGTTGAGAATATCTATCTCTTTCCAAAACTTAGCTATCTCATTTTCTCTCTCTGCTACCGGTTTTTCCGAAAGAGGTTTAAATTTCATCAGACTCATCTCCTTGCTCTTATATTGTAAATTAAAAACCCTATGGCAAAAGCCATAGGGACGTTTGGACACGCGGTACCACCCTCATTACAGTCTGCAATAGACTGTCACTCGGTAAATTTAACGCATTACTGCGGAATGCCCTACTAAATTTCAGGCATCCGGCTCCAAGGTGATCTTCGCCAAGAGCTCTGCAGATAGTCTTTCACCAACCGACTATCTCTCTGGATGCATCATCTCTTGCTACTGTCCTTTTCATAGCCATTACAACAACATTTTTAAGAATTATGCATTATTGTACATCAATAAAATACACTTTGTCAATATATAGATTTCTAATATACTAATTATTAATATTATCAATATTGTATATTCCATACTATGTATTAATCTCTGAAATCAAACAATTTATACTTCCATAATCAACCCAATACAGTTAATGTTCAAACCTACCTATGTACATATAAAATATGCAAAAATCCTAATACAGTCAAAAAGCTTTAGAACATCCTTCTATGGTATAAAAAAGTGAAATTTATACAGAATAGTATTGGAGGTGTATAACATGCAAATACAGTTGTCACAAAAAGAAAGAATGCTCTTGGAAGATCAAAAAAATCACGAGCAGATATGTATACAAAAGTATACAAACTATGCTAATCAAACTCAATGCCCTCAACTAAAACAAATATTCACCAATAATGCTCAGATGGAAAGAACCCATCTTGATACCATCAACCAATTGCTAAGCGGCAAGCTCCCTCAGATGAATCAGCAGCAAAATCAGAATTCCGGGCAGAACATGGGTTCACAAAACACTGGAAACAGCATGAATAATATGAACAATACACAGCAGTTCACCGGAACCAACAAAGATGCAGATATGTGTACAGATATGCTGATGACAGAAAAATATGTCTCAGGAACTTACGATACTACCATATTCGAATTCAGCAATCCCCAAATTCGTGATATACTGAACCATATCCAAAAAGAAGAACAAAAGCATGGGGAAGCTATATTCAAATACATGGAAAGCAACGGCATGTACAGAGTACAATAGTTCATAAGCCTAGTTAAAAGTACGAGATTTTAGCAAAATCTCGTACTTTTATTTATAATGGGAAATACAATACCGGAATAATATGTTAAAATAAAATAAAGATATTTTGTATTAAAACTATTTTCAAGGGGGTCAAATCATGACAAAAATAATGAAACATAAATATGCTCTGATGACGATATTCATTGCTGTCTTTTCGCTTTTTATTTTGACCGGCTGTTCCCAATCAAAGACTCAACTTGAAGAACTAGGCAAAGCGATTATTGAGTCAGAAAAAAAAATTAAAGCTTTAGAATCGGAGATGAACATTCTTACTGATCAAAATGCTAAACTAATCCTTGAATTAGACTCCATTGGCGCACCTGCCAAAATCAAATATGTAAAAGGTTACCAAGGTAATGTGAAAATAGGAGAAGATACTTCATTCAAACTCATGCCTACAGGAACCTCCGAAACACTTGCCACCTTGAAAGCAGGTACTGTAGTGGAAACTTTGGCAGTAGGTGAAGTAACAACCTTTGATCCCTGCTGAACCCTGCCCTTTGAGACTCAGGATTGGGTGTTAATCGTTTACCAAAGTGATGATATCTCTTATGAAATAGGCTGGATCAGAGCTGCTGCAGTACCTGAAATCAATCGGCAATAATACGGTCAAGCCAATGGATTATATCCTCATAGACCTGTTCTTTATTTATTTCATTTATCATCTCATGGCGACCTCCTTCGTAGAGCTTTAGCTCTACATCTTTTATGTTCAAGGCTTTATACATTTTGTAAAGCTTTGTTGGACCTTTCCCATATTCTCCAAAGGGGTCTTGACTTCCTGATATGATGAATATAGGTAAATCTTTAGGGATTGCTGCTAACTTGCTATGGTCATACAACGGCCCTAAAGCCCTTGATAAATAATAGAAAAAGGCTATAGGGAATAATGTTCCGCAGTAAGGATCTTCCTCATATTCTCTTACTATATTTTCATCCCGGCTAAGCCATGCAAACTTGCTTTTAGGATTGTCTATGCCCTTGTTATAATTAAAGAATGTTATGGTATCCAATAACTTTAACTTCTTTCTTTTTCCAAATAATTTGCTGCATATACTTGTAATTACTATACCAGCAGATATGAGCATTCCTTCTTTTTTTGTGGAGCCGGATAATATGACACCGGAAATGTCATTGCCGTATCTGGTTATGAAATCCTGGGCCAAAAGGGAGCCAAAGCTGTGTCCAAGAACTACCACAGGCAAATTTGGATGTTTTTTCTTTATGTCGTTCATCAAATCATATTCATCCTCTATAATTCTATTAAATCCGTCCTCTCCTATATACCCCAGATTTTCAATGCTATTGGCAGTTTTGCCATGGCCTCTGTGGTCATCTGCATATGCAATATAGCCGTTGGCATTTAGATGCTTTGCAAAATCCTGGTATCTTCCGCCGTGCTCAGCCATGCCGTGATATATGAGAACCACTCCTTTTGGTTCTTCCACATTGTCCCAGCGTCGGACGTATATCTCTAATCCATCCTTTGCTTTCATCATGTAATCCATAATTTTTCACCTCTTATAGGAAAAGTAGAGTCACTCCCACTATGGAAACAACAGCCCCCAATATTTCCCTTGGCAGAACCTTTTCTTTAAATATTGCAATTGAAGCCGGTATTATCAACACCGGAGATATGGAACTGATGGATGAAACAATTCCCGTAGCAGTATATTGAACCGCCAGCAGAGAGAATGTTACTCCTATGAAGGGGCCAAATACAGCACCTATGGCTATTTCACCTATGGCTTTTCTATCATCAAAGGCAGCCTTTATTTCCGACCATTTATGCCTGATTGTAATGATAACGGTAAATCCTATGATTGCAGCGATAGTCCTTATCTGTGTAGCTGCAAAGGGATTGTAGGAACCCATGCCCAGCTTGCTGAGTATTAAACCAAAGGCTTGTCCTAAAGCTCCCAAACCGGCATATATAATTCCTCTCACCGGACGATTGAATTGAACCTTGTTCTCCTCCGGATTTCGGCTTAATATTACAAGGCATATTCCTACCATGGTAGTAAACATACCCACTAAGCCCAAGAATGAAATTTTTTCCCCCATGATGAAAAATCCTGCCAATGCCGTGATAGGAGGAGCTGCTGACATGATAAGCAGAGATATTCTGGAGCCGATCTCCACATAAGCTTGAAAAAGAAACAAATCTCCCAATACTAAGCCTATAAGACCGGATATAAGGAGCCAAAACCAGGTATGACTTGTCGCATCCGTTGGAAAGGCAAGCCCCCTAGTCATATATGAAGATATGCTAAGGAAAAGGAAAGCAATAAACAATCTTATATAGTTTACCGACAAAGAACCTACCTTTTTGCCTGCAGATTCAAAGGCAACGGCATTAATCGTCCAGCATATTGCCGTAATCAATGCAGCTATTTCTCCTATATGTGTCCCCACAATTTTCGCCTTCTCCCTTTTATTCAGATTTAAAGCAAAACATATTTACAGTGCGGCTTTTATTCTGTTTAAGGCTTCTTCCAATATGGCCCTCGAACATCCCACATTAATTCTTGCAAATCCTTCTCCCGGTTTTCCAAAGGTTAATCCACTGTTTAATCCTACCTTGGCCTTATTTATCAAGAAATCATTCAAATCATCCTGCTTTGGATATATGGCTCTAAAATCCAGCCATCCCAAATATGTTGCTTCCGGTTTCCTGCACTTCACATTGGGAATGTTCTCTTGTATGTAGCTTATCATGTAGTCGAAATTGCCTTCTATATAGTTCATCACTTCCTTCAGCCAATGTTCCCCATATCTATATGCAGCTTCCAAGGCAGTGAGTCCGAATATATTGAGCATTCCTATGTGCATGCTTTGACTTGCTTTACTATATGCCTTCCTCATATCTTCATCGGGTATCAGCACTATAGAAGCAGTAAGACCGGCTATATTGAAGGTTTTGCTTGGTGCCATAGCTGCCATTGCCATCCTTCTGTACTTTTCATCCAAGGATAAAATGGAATTAAACTTGTTACCTTTCAAAATCAGATCTGAATGGATCTCGTCGGAGAATATTTTCACATCATATTTGAGACATATTTCCGCCATATTCTCCAGTTCTCCTCTAGTCCATACCCTTCCCACAGGATTATGAGGGTTGCACAGTATAAATAATTTTACATTATTATCCCTTATCTTCTTTTCAAAGTCCTCAAAATCTATGGTGTAATATCCTTCATTTTCAACAAGCTGATTCTCAATTAATATTCTGTTGTTATTTTTGGCACTGCTGTGAAACGGCGGATATACGGGAGTCTGTATCATGACCCCTTCTCCTTCTTTTGTAAAGGCATGTACAGCAAGGTTAAATGCTGTTACAACTCCAGGACAGGTAAGTATCCATTTCTGTTCTATATCCAAGTTGTTTCTTCTTTTATTCCACTCTATGAATGGTTCATATACTTTGGATGAAACATGAGGATATCCGAATACTCCATGTTCTGCCCTATTGACTATTGCTTCGATGATTTCTGGACACGATTTGAAATCCATATCCGCAACCCAAAGTGGTAAAACATCATCTCTTCCGAATACCTCTTTTAAACCATCCCATTTTGCACAACCTGTTTGCTTTCTGTTCACCACAACATCAAAATTCATTCTTACTCCTCCTATTTCTTTTGATGATATCATTAAATTGCATATTATTCTGCCGCCTTAAAATTATATATAGGTTTAATGATATCCGTGATTTCCACCGTATCGGCGATATTATTTACTATTTCATCCATAGGTTTGTATACAAGAGGGCATTCATCGAGAGTATCCTTATTCACCGATGTAGTAAAAATACCCTTCATAGTCTCTTTAAATTGAGGGAGAGTAAGAGAATTTTTAGCCTGTGTCCGGCTCATAATGCGGCCTGCTCCATGGGGAGCTGAAAAGTTCCATTCCGGATTTCCTTTTCCTATGCAAATCAAACTCCCGTCCCTCATATTTATAGGTATCAATAAAATCTCTCCCTTTTGTGCCGATACGGCTCCTTTTCTTAAGATCATGTTTTCTGTATCTATATAGTTGTGAATAGTTGTAAAGCTTGATGCAACCTTAAGTTTCATCCCCTTTATTATTTCCTCAGCCATAGCCTTCCTGTTGAGATCAGCAAATTTCTGGATTATTTTCATATCATGGATATAATCATCAAAAAGCTCTCCGGAAACATAAGCCAAAGATTTAGGTATATCTGTCTTGCTGTTCAATGATTTGTAGGCTTCTTCCTGATAATAGCTTGCCACCTCTTTACCCAGATGGCGGCTGCCGGAATGGATAACCAGATAAAGATTGCCTTCGCTGTCCTTATCTATTTCTATAAAATGATTGCCTCCTCCAAGTGTGCCAATGCTGAGCCTCGCCCTCTTCAGGTTGACTTTGCTTCTACATCTTAGCTGGTTCAAATCTATTTCATCGTTATATTTATGTTCCTTATCCCTTATGTCAAATCCACTGGGTATTTTCTCATAGATAAGCTTATCTAGCTTCTGAAGCTCTATATGGTTGCTTTTAAGCTTTACAACCTCCATGCCGCAACCGATATCAACACCAACCAGATTGGGAACCACCTTATCCTCAATGGTCATGGTTGTACCGATGGTACATCCTACCCCGCTATGAACATCAGGCATTATGCGAATTTTACTGTCCTTAGCAAATTCCTGATGGCATAAGGTCTCAATCTGAGTCACCGCACCAGGTTCTATGTTTTCCGTATATACAATTGCACTATTATATTTTCCCTTTATTTCAATCATTCACTATGTCCTTTCTTAATATTTATCATTTATCTGCTTTCCTCCATATGATAATATTTCAGTCTGCTGTCTAATCCGTCAGTATTTATACAATTCATATTCTACAAACATCCTTGATTTCCTTGAAGATTTAAAACATTTTGTTATAATTTGTCTGCCAAGATTACCATGATCTTTGCTGTCATCGATTTCACAGAATAAGAAAGGCATCCCATGAAAATTATAATTGCATGGAAGCCCTTCCTTGTGTAAAGAATACGCTATTTTTTCGCTGTATCATTCAACAAAAACTTTCTTTTTTTCTCATTGTGAAGTTATGGCAGAACACGAAGCTCTAAATAGCTATCCTTATTTATGACATATGTACCTACCTTTGTTGGAATACCATTCCCATAAACAGTTGTAAGTTGTAATATTGTGCTTAACCTTACCTATAAATCCGACAGCGCTTCTCTATATGACGGATCATTAGGAGCCACAATTTTTGTTGTTTCCGGTGATAGAATAAGTTTTCCATCATATTCTTCAAAGTTTCCTATATAGAGCAATGCCTCTGTACTTTTGTCTTTTGTATGTGTTGATCCTACAATTATATATTTATCATCCTTTGATTCAATATATCTGAAATCTCCATTACTGGAACCTCCATCAGATTTTGCCCATTTAAGTTGACCCTTTGAGTCATAACTGACAACTATTGAGTTTACCGGCATTTCAGAATAACTATAGCCTACCGAAATATAGCTACCATCCTTAGTGCCAATTACGCTTAACAAGTTTGTATAATCTGCGTACTTATAAATTTTTCCCCATTCTATATTCCCATTATTATCAAACTTAAACAACCTTCCATCGCTGCATACTTTATAAATTCTTTCTTCCTCCTTTAAATATATACCCGCTCCTGACACAATAATGCCATTATCAGATGTAACTGCCACATCCGTAAACCCATATACAGATGCATAAACTATGGTTCTGATGTCCGGATTCATAAGTTCAAGAGCTTTTACCCATATGATGTTTTGATTTGAATCAAATCTTACCATCAATCCTTTGAGAAGAGCTGACCCGGTTCCATCCATGTATCCGTCTGTGCTATTAGTATATCCTACAGCAACAAAGCTTCCATCCTGACATTCAACCACTGAACTCAATCCTTCGATTCCTCTGCTTCCGAAGCTATCTAACCACATTAGATTCCCATTAGAATCATACATCGCAATAAGACAATCGCCCTCCCCTTTCAGCAATCCGGTCATAGATCCATCCCATGATTTTGTTTCCCCTACTGCTAAGTAATTGCCATCCTTTGTTTCAATAACAGAATTGTATTTATCCAAATTACTTCCGCCAAAATCACTGAACCATTCCATATTTCCTTTTGAATCAAACTTTACAATGATTGCATCATGATTGGGAACCTCAGTATTACCTTCCCTGACAGCCTTTGCAGAACCTGCCATATCACCATCTAACGAGTTGCTGCATCCAACAGCTATGTATCCTCCATCCCTTGTCTGCTTTACGTCATAGAAAGTATCAAAAAAACTTCCCCCAAAGGTTTTTATCCATTCTACATTTCCATTTGCATCATATTTCACCAAAACTGCATCATCGGAGCCTTTACTAAACCCTTTCATATCGCCGTCATAAGACCAAGATTCTCCTACCGCCACACATCCTCCATCTTTCGTTAGACTAACTCCCCGGAAATAATCAAAACTAGAACCTCCAAAATAATCAATTATTGGCGATTCTGCTGCAAAAGCTGTAGAAATGCTCATTACCGAGGCCAAAACAATTCCTAGGAAAACAGCCTGCAATTTTTTCATATTAATCCTCCATTCATTTCCGTATTTTATAAACATGAATAATTGCTGCCACATAATGCCTATTGTCTCCATTCTATGTAAACTCAAATTATTAGTCAATATTCACCTATATATGCTCATATTATACTACCCATGGTTTATGTTTCTCCATATACATTCACATTGCACATATGAAACACCAGATGATATAATCTAGAAGGAATATGGGCTTAAAGGGAGACAGAATCATGACGGAAAATTATGATATAAAGCTTATCAATAAACGAATTATATCTATGATCCTGCCTGTAGCCTTTGAAGGAGTCCTTCAAATGTCTGCAGGCTTGGTTATGATGGGATTTATCGGCAGGATTGACGTTATAACCGTCAGCGCTTTAGGTATAAGCCAGAGAATTACCCAGATGGTCTGGGCTTTATTTAAAGGCATAACAACAGGAGCCTCCGTATTCGTGGCTCAATACTATGGTGCTAAAGAATGGGAAAAGATGAAACATGTGATGCAACAGACCATCATATCCACAATATTGGTGGTATTGCTGCTTCAAGTAGGAATATATACTTTCTCTTCCCAATTGCTGAGCATATTCGACCCAAGCCCTGAATTACTGGAAAATGCCAACACATATATAAAGACTGTTTCTTTTGGCTTGCCCTTCTTAGCTATTTCCTTGATAGTGGGCGGAGTGCTCCAAGGCATGGGAAATGCCAAAACACCCATGATAATAACGGCCATAATGAACATGATAAATATAGTCTTAGGTTATTTGTTGATATTCGGCGGCTTAGGCTTTGAGCCTATGGGAATAAGAGGAGCAGCCATTGCAACGGCTTTATCACAGGTTGCTGCTTGCATCATTGGCTTGTATGTATTATTCAGCAGGGATGGTGTACTGAGTTCATATCTAAATAAGGACTTCTTCCGCATCGATTTGTCGCAGATAAAATCTGTCTATAGAGTAGGACTCCCAACTTCCATGGAGAATATGTTCTGGCAGTTAGCTGCAATAATACTTACCAGATCCATTCTCACTTACGGCGAAACAGCTTTTGCGGCTCATCAGCTAGGATTACAAGCAGAATCCATATCCTATATGCCCTCCGCAGGCTTTGGAATAGCTGCAACAGCCTTTATAGGACAAGCATTAGGAGCTGGGGACAAAAAGCTTGCGAAAATATATCTGCGACAGATAATGAAAGGTTCCTTAGCCATGACATCTATCAGTATAATAATCCTGGTGTTTTTCCCTAAAACCATGATGACTTTGCTTACAGACAATCCTGAAGTAATCGCCCTGGGAGCCATATATCTCATTCTCATGGGTTTGGTCCAGCTACCTCAAAATGCTTCTCAAGTATTGATAGGAGCCATGAGAGGTGCAGGCTATACCAACATACCCATGTTGGTAGCCGGTACAGGACTTTGGGGTATCAGGGTTCCTTTCACTTTAGTGGTAGTTTATATATTAAAGCTTCCCATAGTAGCTATTTGGGTAGTAATTGCCATAGATATAACATTTAGGTTCCTCTTTAACCTAGTGCTTTATAAGAAAAAGAATATATATGAAAAAACATTAGTATAGGCAGGGAAGTTACCCTGCCTATTCAAATTCTAAGCCTTGTTCCACAGTATGGACAATATTCAAAATGAGGCTCTATCGTTCTTCCACAATGAGAACATCTATTGCCTGTTGTATAACTATTATAAAAATCGGTTTTTACCTCTTTCAAATCCCAGTATGTTATCTCTATCTCTTCTCCTCTTTCTATCCTTTTGCCTTTCTCATTGGGGATCTCATACAGGGTATTGCAGTTGCTGCATATTAAGTTATATTTTTCATTCCATTTGAACAAAGGTATAAAGAAAAAGTGAAAGAAATTATAGGTCTTAAACAGTTTCATACTTGACTCGCTATGACAATGGCTACAGGATATATTGGTCAAATATTTTATTTCTTTTTCCTTACTCTCTATTCCAAATATACCTATAAAAAACATATAATCCTCCACAACTTCATTAATCTTTGAAATATATTATAGCATTTTTATGAGCCATTGACATAGAAACTCAGTTAATATTCCAGAACATCATTTGTCAACACAACTTTTAGATTGCCCGATGATAAGATTTGTCCGTTATAGTCCATGTATTACATAGCCTCTGAGGGCTGCAGCAATACATACATTTTCCTTTCACCTGACAGGGAGTTTTCCTTGGTTTATATTAGCTATCAGACTCTGCTTAGCTTATCTATAGCTTCTTTCTCATCCGGTAGGAAAAATATGCTCTCCCCTTTATTGCTCTCATATATGAAATCTCTCAAACTCTTGCTGGTATATAAAGAAAAATCACCTACAATAGCTACTTTAATATTGTAATTGATGAATTATTGCAATATCTCTCCCGCAAGCCTTGCACTTAAGTCGATGGCTGCTGTCTACAACAGCAATTTACACATCATTCTCCTTTTTAATATTGATATCCATAATAACTTCACCTTCTTTTCTTTATTACTTATAATCATATAAAAATATTGTATAACCAATTTCCAATTTTCTGATATAATATTAGTGAATATTTATTAAAAATACGGAGGTCAACTTTATGCCCAATATTCCGGCATTCATATCCTATGTAATGGTTACTACATTCACTCCTGGTCCCAATAATATAATGGCTATGTCAAATGCCACCAGATACGGATTCAAAAAGAGCATACCATTTAACACAGGTGTATTTACCGGCTTTTTTATCATATTTACTTTATGCGGACTATTTAGCGTCACTCTTTTCAATCTTATACCGTCTATTCAATCAATTATGACTTATTTGGGCGCCGCTTATATACTTTGGCTTGCCTGGAAAACTTACAACAGCAAGCCCAATAGCGATGAAGATAATTCAAGAAACACTAATAAATATATATGGGGATTGCTACTACAGTTTGTAAATCCAAAAGGCATCATTTATGCCATTACAACGGTTTCTGCCTTCGTAGTGCCTTATTATAAGTCTGCTCCTATAATCACAGGCTTTGCCCTTCTGCTGTCCTTCACTGCTTTTGTATCAAACTGCTGCTGGGGATTGTTCGGATCTGTATTCCAAAGATTCATTGTGAAAAATGTTAGAATGGTCAATACTATTATGGCTTTACTTCTTGTATATTCTGCTGTATCCCTGTTCCTATAAAGGCTTTGTATTTGCACATTCCTCCAAAAAAGGCTGATAGATCATGAGAGCATTATTTTCTGTTATAAATTCATCGTCGAGCAAATTTCCATCCATATCATAGCATCTTCTGCATATTACATTGTGCCGTATATATCCTCCCCAGTATTCATGGCTTATTGAGTGTTCCTTGTCATATACTTCATATTTGAAGCAAGGTTTTTTGTCTGTCCTCCATTCTCCTGCCAGCTCCTCCCGTCTTAAGGTCAAGTGAAGTTGATAGGTTTCATTGGTTCCATTATATATCTGTAAATCCCGATAGTTATATACACATGTGGCACCGCTTCCAAAGGGTTGAGTCCTGTTGGAATCAGGAAAAACATCATAGCTGTGCCTATATCTCTCTGTCACTGTCAAAGGCGTGTGCAGAGTCATCCAATATATGAGATTGGATAACTGGCACAGACCTCCTCCTATTTCTGCTTTCTATCCTCCATAAAAAAGGGCCATGCCTTCTACGTACCCTTTCCTCTTGGTAGGTTTACCTATCAACCGCCAGTAGGAAAATGTCTCCACCGGCTTAATAATTATGTTATTAAGCCTCTTCAAAGCTATACCAAGATTGATAATCTTGTTATACTGATATCACATATCCACATCTTTAAGTTTTCTCAAGGTAGGAGTGCTATGACTGAAATATACATAGGGCAACAAATTGTCATCTTTGGTTGAAGCATATTTTTCAATCCAAAGTACCAATCCAAATATCTCTTGAATGTATAATATTTTTTACCAAGAAAGATTCTTAGCTTTGAACGGGCTTTAGGTTTCATTGCCAGTTTCTCATTGATATATTTCATCGATGCTCATCCTCTATTCTTCATGTATAGTTTTTTATCAAAAAGCTCTTCACATTCTATAGATATATAGCAACCTAGTATATCACAACTATCATGAAAATGATTCCTATTATAGGAATCATAACATAGAATATTTTCTGCATGAACAGATAAAACTCCGATGGCTAATGTGTTATTAAATCAAGCACCTTCCGTGAAAAAGGCTTTGAAGTAAAAATCAATAATACTATCACATGCAGGCAATACAATTTTCAAAAATATATCCTTTGGATTCGTCTCCTTGATTCTTTCAGCTATCATTGTTCTCCCCCTTCACAGGGTACTATCATCAAAAACGCCTGACAACATCCTCACTTTCTTATTGGTGGCATCCAGTTCAACTTCAACGCCTATTGGCAGTGTCAACATGGGATGGGTATGGCAGCAGTCAAAGTCTGCTATGAAAGGAAGCTGTCTTTCACCCAAAACCTCTAATAGTATTTCATAAGGCTTTCTTCCCGTTCCCATATCATTAAAAAGTTCATGCTTTCCTAATATAATACCGGATACTTTGTCAAAAACTCCATTGATCTTTAATAGAGAGAAGCTCCTCTCTATTGTGGCTGCATCCTTTAAGGAATCTTCAATGAAAAGTATGTCTCCTTCCTTTATTTCAGGCATATATTGGCTGCCCCATATTCCCATCATAGTATTGAGATTTCCTCCAATCAATCTTCCCCTTGTAACACCCTCACAAACAGTTATCCACTGATTTTCTCTCTTTTCCTTTTCTCTGTCCTGTTGTGACCAGTCTATGTATTCATCTGTCCAGTATTCCGGTATTGGGAATTCATAAGGCAGTGGTACATCTTCGGTTAACATATCTTTGAAATATTCATAGGTATAATCTACAAAAGGAGGAAATTCTCCAAAAGAAGCTACCAAAGCAGGCCCATAGAAAGTTGATATTCCCGTCTTGGCATATATCCCTAGCAGTATGGCTGTAACATCTGAATAACCTATAATTATCTTTGGGTTTTCTCTAAAAGCTTCATAATCTATATACGGAAGTATGGAATTGGAATTCATGCCGCCTATAGTAGACATAATGCACTTTACCTCAGGATTTCTTATTAACTGATTCAGTTCATCTGCTCTTTCTTTTATAGTGCCGGATCTGTAATAATCATGCTTTCCTGTCAGGGCTCCTTCAATTATTTCAAAACCTTTAGCTTCTAAATAGGCTTTTGCTCTATGAAATCTTTTGGGTACAGTATATGTTATAGGTGATGATGGGGAGAATATCCCGATAGCATCTCCCACCTTCAATCTCTTCATGTTCAACTCTCCTTTGTCCAAGCAATAAGTTTAATTTTTATTTATATATCTAAACTTTATCATAGAAAAATGGTTTTTTCTACCTTTAATCAGCATGACATATTCAATGTGAAATAGTGTTATCATGTATTATATATGACGAATTTTATGTAGAAATGTTCGGGGAGATTTGATATGCATTTTATAGTATTTGATATGGAATTTAACCAGGATTTCTCTTCTTTGCAAAATACCAAAGAGAAATGGCCCAAATATCCATTTGAAATAATTCAGATTGGTGCCTTGAAATTAGATTCTGACTTCAATAGAATCGCTTCTTTTAATAGGTTTGTGAAACCAACTTTCTACGAAAAAGTAAGCTCATTCATCACTGAGTTGACAAATATTACTACGGAACAGCTTATAGAAGAACAGACGTTTCCTGAAGTTTATAAATGCTTCATAGATTTCATGGGGGATTGTGATTCTGTATTTTGCGTCTGGGGCATGTCTGATATAAGAGAGTTATTTAAAATGTGGAATATCATAATTTAGATTCTAAGCATTTGCCCAAAAAATACATTAATCTTCAACCCTATGTATCTAAATATTTTCATCTTCCAGCCAAAAACCTGATGCGATTGGAAAATGCTGTGAGAGCACTTCATATTCCTGTTATATATAACTTTCATGATGCATATTCTGATGCTCACTATACTGCCGAAATATTAAAGAGGATATACAATCCGTCTATTGAACCTTGTTTATACGATCCATCCCATATACCAATAAAAACAAAACAATACAGGAGAGAAATTGATTATGACAAGCTCATAAAGCAGTTTGAAAAAATCTATAATCGAAAAATGACCAAAGAAGAGCAGGAAATGATCAAGCTTGCCTATCATATGGGAAAAACTCGTCAGTTTTTAAAATGATAAAAACATAGCTCCAAAAACAAAACTTTTATTTCTTACTCTGGACTTTTTTGGAAAATCAGAGCCATAAACCGGGCTTTTTGATTCGGATTATTTCGTACATTATGCCACAACATACCTATTATTAACTGTTAAAATCAAATTCAATAGGCATATGTTAACTATAATTCTCTGTAGCCGGAATAATGCAATATCAGCAGGCTTCTGAATGTTAAATCGCATATGCGCCTTGTTCCTGACCTCCAATCCTTTTCCAATGCCAATCCTGAATATGGGCTCCACTTTGTAAAGTAATAATGATTCATTCTCTTATTGAATATGCCGTTATTCTCTCTTAAAAGCTCAGCTAAAAAATCAAGATGCTGCTTTAGTTCTTTAATTTCACTGGCTACTCCAAGCCTAGACAATATCTCCATCCTATGAAACCACATCATCCATTCCGAATCTTTCAGTTTATTGACATCAGGGTTAAAATCCTGCATACAAAAAGCTGCTGGTGCGATTAGTTGATTTCTTTCCAAAATATGTATGTATGGTATAGGTGACAATTCTATCATTTTTTTAATAGAAACAACAACTGTCCTTTTGTTTTCCTCACTTCTCCAACCCTTCGTATATGCAAGAAGCCTCAGGTCATATATACAAGGCCATTTGGTTCCATCCTTAAAGACCAGTTTATCCTTATATTGCTTTGCAACACTATCTATAGTGGAAACTGAACATACAAACTTAAGCTTATCCAACGCCAATTCAATCTGTTCTTTTATGAAGTGTTTATCCTCAATCCCTGCTTGAGCAAAAGCAGCGGCTCTTATAACCTTTGACCCTCCAAAGGATTTATGATCCAGTATTTTCCCAATATTAAAAAGGCATCCTTTGTCGAAGGTGTCTTCTCTTCTTTCCAATTCTTCAAGCATTACTTTAAAAGAAGGCTGACTTGCCAGAACTCCCTTCTCCGAAAATAACCTGATAGCAGTTTCTACCCCTTTTTCACTATGAAAGTCCTCATCTATCCAGCCATCTGAGTTTTGTCTTTCTATAAACTCCCGTAGGAGCTTGTCCTCTAAAATCTGGCTTTGCAATTTTTCCTCCTCTTGAGGACTTATTTCATCCAGAATCTCTCTTTTTACTCTGTATCTTATAGATGGACAAGCATTATCCAATAAAAATCCTATAGTTTGATTCATACTCATCTTCCTTTCTATGGTTATTTAATCAAAAAATCATAGGTCCTTTTCATTGTTCATGATATATTCTCTTGCCTTAATCAATATGTTTCTTGTACTGTCATATGTCACTAAATCATATATCTCATCAAATGAGGCCCATTTATATTCTTTGACTTCATCTTCATTCACGACCACTTCCTGATCTGTTGCAAAAGCTAGAAAGAAAACAACCTCTTTATAAGTATCTTCGGATATCTTATACTTGTCATATGCTATAAATCCATCCTGCGGCGTAACCACTAATCCGGTCTCCTCATATACCTCTCTTATGCAGGTCTCTTTTTCCGTTTCTCCCTCTTCGACATGACCTTTAGGAAAGCCCCAATGTTCTCCTGGAGAATTGCTTTTAATAGCTAAAAACTCTATATCATCATTTATTTTCCTATAAACAATAGCTCCACATGACTTCTCTAATTTCATAAAAACTCCCCTCATCAACATGAAGTATATATTAATATGCATATTGAACTCATTGTCTCGGTTTTCTCATGTTGACTAATTCATTAAATCGCTTTTGTGAAGGTAAACCTCTTTGCTTATCCTTTTTTGGGAATGTGCTATCAAATTCTATTGCAGCTTTTTCGTCTATTTCATATATTGGATCTTCAAAAAAGCATCCTACACAATCAGATAATGCTCCTGGATACAACTCTAAGGCTTGAAATGGAACTGCATACATATTATCAGACGTTCTGATGCCAAATTTTTCAGCTTCAACAAATCCAAACTTATTGTAATATAAAGGGTCTCCATAAATTAATATGGCTCTATATCCAAAGTATCTGGCTAGTTCCATTGTGCGCTATATGAGCATGGCCCCAATACCTTTGCCCTGGTACTCCGGAAGAACAGATACCGATCCAAAAGTAATTACATCATGGTATTTGCTCTTGTCACCCATTATTTTTGATTTTGCATATACTATGTTTCCTACCACCTTACCATCAATTTCGGCAACAAAATCTAACTCCTTTATAAATGAATGACAATTTCTCATCATATGTATCAAATAATGTTCATCACATCCTGGCACATGATTATTCCAAAATGCTTCTCTTGTCATTTCTTCAACAACTCGGTAGTCTGAAGGCATTTCATTGCGTAATATGACTTTTTCCATTAAAGCGCACCTTTTCTGCTTTGTATTTTGATCCAATCATGAAATATATAATATTATTTTTTCCATTCAGAAGCTAACATCCCATAAACAATGTGATTGACATAATGATTGTATAACCACTCCGCTTCTCTTATAATACCCTCTTTTGTAAAACCTAATCTTTCAGCAATGGCTCTGCTCCTATGATTATCTTCGGCACATCTGATTTCTGCCCTGTTTAAATTGTATGTATTAAAAGCATAATCTATAAATACCCTGCATGCTTTTGTCATTACACCTCTTCCCATGTATCTTTTGTCAAGCCAATATCCTATGTTTACCGATCTGTTAAACCAATTGATTCCATAATATCCTATGACCCCTGCAAACTCATCTTTGTACCATATGCCTGCCTGAAATCCTTCGTTTGATGCATACTGTCTCTTTGCCATTTCTATAAATTTAATTGCATCTTCAATTGTCTGAGTACCATCCACCCAGGGTAGCCATTGCCTTAGATAATCCCTGCAATAATTAATTGACTCAAGCAATGTCATTGCATGATTATTATCAAGGAGTCTTAATTCTACATCTTCATCAATAACGTGCTTGAACATATAATTAACCCCTCCCATAAATATATCTATTTGAATTGTATTGCATATGGTGCAAGAACTATGCACTGATTCCAATATTATTCAAATATCTTTTCATATTCAATCCTGTATGGCTTAAATCCGCAACTTTCATGAAGTCCTCTGGATGAAATGTTTCCATAAACTGTTCCGGAGCGAAGAACATTGGCTCCTCTCATTTTTGCTTTTTTCCAACATATTCAATAATATATCTCCCAATTCCGTTTCTTCTATAGGGCTTTGCAACTGCAATTTCATTAATTTCTGCCAATGTTCGTACATCGCCCATACTTTCTGATAGGGCAGAAATATATTCTTCAACCTGATCTTCAACCCTCAGCCACTTATCCTTATATAACTCATAACTTGTTTATTTAAAAAAACTGTATTCAAAGTCATAGTTAATTTGACAATGGAAATCAAGCAATAATTCTTTATCCCTAATAATATCAATGTTCCTATGCAATATCATGCCTAATCCCCCTTATATATTCCCCCAGTATACATATGGCTTTTACTTGATAACTTTCTCAAACTCCGTTATATAAACTCCACCTCTTGCTTCAATATCTTTTTTCATCTTATAACCGTTTTTTAAATATAAATTTATAGCAGGGAGATTATCCTTGCCAGTACACACTATAATTTTACTGATATTTCTATTTAACCTCTCTATAAAATTAATAAGTATATTTGCTATACCCATTCTAAAAAAGTTTGGATGTATCGCCACCCTATGTATATCTAATACATCGTCAATGATTTTAAATGAAATTATACCTGCCAAGATATCATCTATATAATATCCATAAAAATCTTCATCACATTGCTGCAAAACATCTAAAGTTTCCACTAAGGCCGGTATCTCATAAAATCCTATTATCTGAGCCTCTGTTTTGTATGAGGCTCTTTGCAGATCCATTACACGGTTTGCTGTTTCCATATCTTTTAAATTAAGTCTCTTAATCATGACTTTCTCCTTATATCTCGTGCAATTTTACAAATATCCATGCTCTATAATATTGCTTTATAAATGTGTAACTAATTAACATACTATTATGTAACTTTCTATGCGCCTCTACGTGCCTTTGTTATACCAACATTGTCACAACACACAGTATAAGAAAGGCTTCCTTTGGAAGCATTTTAACAATCAAGGAAGCCTTTCTTGAACCCCATTACGGAAAGTCAATTTCTGCTTATTTGATCATATCTGTACCTCGAATTTTTGTTTCCTATGCTACCAAAACTATAAATTTTCTTCCGATAATCTGTTTAAGTTGCTTTTTCGAAACCCACTATTTTATAGAACTCTTTGTTAGAACACATAATTGTATACTCTTCTCCCTTTCTTATGATTCCATCTAGTACTTCATAGATAGCTGCCTGTCATAAACTCACTTCTAGTGCTCTGGTATTGTACCTACTGGCTCGGGAGAAACATGTTCCTTTAACCCACAATGCCATACGATGCAATAAGTCTTCATTTTCATATATTTTAATTATATTTTCATAATGAATTTGCCCCATGATGATATTATCCTGTTCTGTTTTAATTTAAAAATGCACCGATAATAGAAGAGATAATCAGATACTCAAAAGCTACAACTACTATACAAGCCGTCATGAAAATCGATAACTTCATCTCTCCAAGCCGATCCTTCCAATACTTGCCTCTCAATAGAGAAAATATATCCGGTGTAAAGGAATACTCTACAGACTCTCTAAAATCATCAGTGTTTCTAAATATAAAATAAAATATTTTTCTATATACAGGTATGTTGAGCACTAGCAGCACTATAATTATCAATGCCTTTATCTTTATCACCTCCACAATAATACTTGAAGGCAACAATTAAGCCAGCCTTATAATTAAATAATCATCATAATGTTCAAACCCTAGTGCATTATATGCCTTTACAGCAGGAATATTATCCTTCTTTACCATAAGAGTAGGCATCTTACCTCTCCCAGTTATCCTTTCACATATCTCTGATACAACCGCCTTTGCATAACCTTTGCATCTTTCTTCTTCTGGAGTATACACGCTGCCTATCTGATTTACCTTTGGTGTATAGGTCTGAATTCCTGCCTGAGCTACCAGTTTCCCATCTTTTTGTGCAATGATAAAATCTTCCTCCTTGGCCCTTTGGGATAATGTTTTTAATATATCTTCTCTGGTAGCTTCCTGATTGAATCCTTTGATTCTTCCATCCAAAACAAAATCAACTATCTTATCGTCTGTAGATCCGGCAGCATCTATAAAGCTCACTCCTCCCAGTGTGAAAGGTTTAAAGTTTTTGTTTATAAAATAAGAGCTTTCATCAAATTCAAGAACTTTTCTACAATCTTTTATCTCTTCATACAAAGGTTTTACAACCTTTTTCATGCCTAGAAGGAATTGAAAATCTCTTTTTTTCATAATCTCTGCAAAATATGGCACCGCTTTATGGCTTTCATAATGGGGTATACAGCTTCCCAGATTGTAGAAAGGAAGGATTCCTCTTAACTCTTCTCCTTCAAAGAAACCATAATAGTCTCCACACCTTCTAATATCTGGGTTATTATCAATGCCAAATTCAACTACATTGGCATAGAGAAACGATGTCTCAATTTCATTTCTTCCTATATAACTCATAACTTTCTCTTTATCTGATTGTGTAAGCAATTTTATCACTGTCGGCACCTCCATATGATATATAAATTAAAAACCCCACAGAGTCTCCTTAAGAAGTGACTCCGAAGGGTTGTAACCATTCGTGTAGGACTTACCCGGTCCCTATGCTGCTCGCATATACATGCTCAAGCATACTCACTTTTGTTATATTATTCCATATGTTTCCCAATTTGTCAATATGGCTGTTCCTCCATGATTTCGCACATTTTTTTACCACTCAGTACAAGGTATAGCTCGGCCTTGGTAGCGTTGTCATAAGGGAGTACAAAAAGAGTTCCCACACCGAGAAGCAAAGCCCCTAAAAGGTACCATCCTAAGAAGGATAGATCCAATATAAACATATCAAGTTTATGTCCATTTGTCATTTCTATGCTCATGTTTATTGCTTCCCTGGCTCCTATATTGGGGTTTTCAGCCAATATATAAGGTACCATGGAATATGCGTAAGACTTTACTATGCCGGGTATTATGAAAAGCAAATACCATAGAAAATTCTGTACACCTCTAAGAAGCATGGTTTTCACGATTCCCATGTAGTTTTCTCCATCAAAGGCATATTTGAAGCAACCGCTGCTGTCTTCATAAAGAGCCGATTTGACAAAAAACCTTCTTCCTCCAACCTCCAAAGAATAACCTAGAAATATTCGTAAAACTGTAAGAAATAATAATATGAAAATAGAAATAGAACTAAAAATTGCTAAATGGGCAAAGGTTACGTCAAAAGGCAGAAAATTTATCGTCGTGGTATATCCTTCTAATTTTTTTCTTACTTCTAAATCTCCTCCGTCCATTCCAGCCAACAGAATTACCAAGCTTATTAAAAAAGCTTTCCAGTAATTATTTCTCAGTACAGCTTTTGCTCTGTCCTTTAATTCTTTTCTTGTCCACATATGAGTTCCACACCTTCCATCTATATATTTTTATATATCATATTCATTTGATAAAAGGTTGGCACTGACTACAATAGTAAATGCTGCCTCCCAAATAGGATTCTTTATTTATGTCATTACAACATATTGGGCACAGCATTTTTTCATTTTTTGAACTCATCACAGTTTTATAGCCTCCATTTATGCCAAATAAATCTTTTTCCGTATATCTTCCTCCTTTTTCAACCATTTCCCCAATTGTTGCTTTAATAGATTTAAAAAGATTTATTAAATCTGCTTCTTCTAAAGAGTTCATTTTCCTTTTGGGATGGAGTTTTGCATTCCAAAGGATATCCTGCAAAATACCGTTTCCAAATCCGGGAATTCGCTGCTGAGTTGCAAGAAAAGCCTTTAGACTTAACCCTTTAGTGTCCTCATCCAACATGTTTAAAAAATAATATTCATTGAACTCCACAGAGAAAGGTGATGGTTTTTCTTTTGCAACTTTATAATAAGGATCCTGGTTTTTTCCTTCTCTAAAGCACCACATGCCTCCATACATCTGCACGGAACAAACCATTGCACTTCCATCGTCAAAAGTTATCATAAGTTGATGCTTTACCGGAAGCTTTTCTCCTTTTTCGTAATACTTGATTTTCACACCTTCCCCGAGCAATATTCTGCAATCTTCCGCAGATATTTCAATGAATCCCCCAAAGCTGCTGCTTCCGTCTATATACTTTCCTGACAGAAGCTTTTGATAATCCTTCGGATCTTCAAAATACCAAGCAAATTTATGAGGTGTATTAGCTGCCACAACTTCCTCTATTCTTTTCCCTTTTAAAGTTTCCTTTATCTGTCTTGCAATAACTTTTGCTTCCGGCAATTCAATCATATGGATACCCTCTTTCTTCTATTATATGCTCTAATTTTACCATATATTTTCTTTACATGATATTAATGTTAATTTAATTTCACTGTGATAAAATTCACTGTAAATATAACCATTTTTGTGATAGTCTAAGATTGTGAGCTTATATAAGGAGGGGTAGCATGGGTAAGTTTAAACACATTGAAGATTTTTTTAAAAAATATAAGTGGAAATATATACTGGGCATATTCGTTCTTCTATTCGTTGATGGCCTTCAGCTTATAACACCTAAGATTTTGGGTTATGTCACAGATGCTTTGAGCGCCCATACGCTATCAATGAAAGAAATATTTTTTTATGCATTTTTAATAGTGCTCATTGCAGTTTTTATAGCAGCATTCAGATATCTGTGGAGAATGCTCATAATCGGTTCATCCAGACAGCTGGAATTCTGGCTTCGTAATAAGCTATTTGCCCATTTAGAGAAGCTGTCACTTAATTACTTTTATCACAATAAAACCGGAGATTTGATGGCCCACGCAACCAATGATATAAATGCCGTCAGAATGGCCTTTGGCATGGGTATCGTAATGATGACTGATGCCATATTTCTCACCGCCTCTACCATCATAATAATGATGGTGTCTATTGACATTAAATTTACTTTGATAGCTTTAATTCCTTTTCCTTTCGTTGCATTCATAGTAATGTTCTTCGGTAAATTGATTCAAAAGAGATTTAAAAGAGTACAGGAGGCCTTTTCAAACTTAACTGACAAGGCCCAGGAAAGCTTTTCAGGTATAAGGGTCATAAAATCCTTTGTCCAGGAAGAAAGCGAAATAAATAATTTTGCAAAGGCCAATGAAGCAAATTTAAAAGCCAACATGAACTTAGTAAAGGTATGGGGGGCTATGTCTCCACTGGTTATCTTCCTTTCAGCACTCAGCTTTGTAATCACACTTTATTACGGTGGAACTCTTGTTATAGATAAAGTCATCAGTCTTGGTCAACTGGTAAGCTTCATCTCATACCTAGAGCTTCTCACATGGCCTATGATGGCTATAGGTCATGTTATCAATGTATTACAAAGAGGAATAGCGTCTATGACGAGAATCAACGAGATATTGGATACAGAGCCAGAAATCCACGATGATGATAATACATTGGATATAGATAACTTCGAGGAATCAATAGAGTTTAGAAATCTATCATTTACATATCCAGGAGCAAAGGTGCCTGCCCTTTCAGATATCAATATTAAATTGGAAAAAGGAAAGACCCTGGCTGTCATAGGCAAGACGGGAAGTGGCAAAAGCACCTTGGCCAATTTGCTTCTAAGGCTCTATAATGTGGAAGAAGGAAGCATATTATTAGGCGGCTATGATATAAACAAAATCCCCATCGACCTTCTCAGAAGGAAAATTGGCTATGTACCTCAGGATAATTTTCTCTTTTCCTGCTCCATAAGAGACAATATAGCCTTTGCAGATGAAAATATGCCTTTCGAGAAGATAGAGGAGGCAGCTAAGATAACCAGCGTACATGATGATATAATAGGCTTTCCTAACAAGTTTGACACCCAACTGGGAGAAAGAGGGGTAACCCTTTCAGGAGGCCAAAAGCAGAGGGTTTCCATAGCCAGAGCCATAGCCAAGAATCCGGGCATCATGATATTTGATGATTGCCTTTCTGCTGTGGACACGAAAACCGAGGAAAAAATACTTAGCAATCTAAAAGAAGTAACCAAAGACAGAACAAGCATAATAATAGCCCATAGAATTTCCACTGTTAAACATGCCGATGAAATAATAGTATTAGATGAAGGCAGGATAATAGAAAGAGGAACCCATGATGAGCTTGTTGCCTTAGGCGGTTACTACAGCAGCATATATCACAAGCAGCTGCTGGAAGAAAAGATTGCAGGACAGGAATAGGGGGTAGTATTTATGAATAACTTTCATGAAGAAGAAGTAGTAGTTAAAACCTTTGATACTCAATTATTGAAAAGACTCCTTAAATATGCCAAACCCTATATTGGTCTAATTTCTGCCAGCTTCCTGCTGTTGATTCTCATAACCTTAGGTGATCTTGCCAGACCTTACTTGATGAAGATTGCCATTGATGATTATATTGCAGTTGGCAACAAGGACGGATTAAAAAACATTGCATTGATATTTGTTGCTGTAATCACAGGAAGCTTCGCCTGTAACTACATACAAGTTTATATTTTAAATTATACGGGGCAGAAGATCATATACAACATGAGGCAGGAGCTTTATTCCCATCTTTTGAGGATGTCTCTCTCATTTTATGACAGAAATCCTGTAGGCAGGCTTGTCACTAGGGTAAGCAATGATATGGAAAACCTCAATGAAATGTATACTACCGTTTTGGTAAATCTATTCAAGGATATTTTCACTCTTACAGGCATCGTCATAGTAATGCTGAGAATGAACGCAAAGGTTGCCCTCATAAGCTTTATAGCCATACCCTTTATATTCTTGTCCGCTTTGATATTTAGGAAGGAATCAAGAAAAGCCTACAGAGTGACCAGGGTAAAATTGGCCAAGATAAACGCAACCCTTAGCGAAAACATAAGCGGAATGAAGATCATTCAAATATTCAATAGGGAAAAATATAAATATGATGAGTTTTTTGCCATAAATGATGAGCATAGACAAGCCAGCTTGAGAGAGGTTTTTGTTTTTGCAATCTTCAGGCCTTCAATGGACCTTATATATTCCTTTTCTCTGGCATTGCTTATCTGGTACGGCGGCGGAAGAGTATTACAGGGAGCGCTGCCCTTTGGAGTGCTCTTCGCCTTTGTAAATTACATCGATCAGTTCTTTAAACCAATAAATGATTTGACCGAGAAATTTGATATACTACAATCCGCTATATCATCGGCAGAAAGAATATTCATGCTCCTTGACCAGGAGGAAGAAATCAAAAATATAGAATCTCCCAAATCATTGGGCAAAGTAATAGGAAAAATCGAATTCAAGAATGTCTGGTTTGCTTATGAAGGAGAAAATTGGGTCTTAAAAGATGTAAGCTTTACCATAAATCCTGGAGAAACAGTAGCCTTTGTAGGTGCCACGGGTGCCGGCAAGACTTCAATAATAAGTTTGATAGCCCGGCTTTATGACATTCAAAAAGGTGAAATACTCATAGACGGCAAGAATATTAAAGAAGTAGACAAATACGAGCTTCGTTCTCATATAGGGGTAGTTCTTCAGGATGTTTTCCTCTTTACAGGAGACATAAAGGGAAACATAAGATTGAACAACCAGAATATAGACGATGAAAAGATAAAGGAAGTAGCCGGCTTTGTAAATGCAGATACCTTCATTGAGAATCTGCCCAACAAATATGATGAGAAGGTTATGGAAAGAGGGGCCACCCTGTCGTCAGGGCAGCGGCAACTATTAGCCTTTGCAAGGGCTCTTGCCTTCAATCCTTCAGTGCTGGTCCTTGATGAAGCAACTTCAAATATAGATACAGAGACAGAACTTTTGATACAAGATGCCATCAAGAAACTGATAAAAGGTAGAACAAACATAATAATCGCCCATAGGCTTTCTACAATACAAAACGCAGACAAGATCATCGTCATGCATAAGGGTAAGATAAGAGAAATGGGCAAACATCAGGAACTCCTAGACAAAAAGGGAATGTATTACGATCTGTATTTATTGCAATACAAGGAATAACTTTGTATAAAAAACATTTCTTTAACAGATAATTAGTTAAAGAAATGTTTTTTTCAAAGTGGTGGTAGTATGGACTTAAATACTAAAAATCTGGAATCCTTATTGAGCAATAATTTAGATATATGTTTTAAAAATATATATGTAGGCTTAAACAAGAATATCAAAATATCAATTGTTTATATAGAAGGGTTGACAGAAAAAGAGCATCTAAGCAGTTTTGTCATCAGACCCCTTTTGGAAAGCCCTGATTTTCGTGACGCAGAAAAAGAAGAAGAAATAATTGCATTAATTGAATCAGGGGGCTTATATTATCCTCTGAGCAATAAGCTTAAAGATATTGATTCTGCTGTTTCTTCATTATTTAAAGGAAATGTTTTATTGGTTTTTGATGAAGAATCAGTTTCATTTTCATTTGAAGTCCAGGGATTTGAAAAGAGAGCTATAACTGAACCTTCCAGTGAAAATGTAATCAAAGGGCCAAAAGATACCTTCGTGGAAGATCTTATGACCAATATTTCCACAGTAAGAAGAAGAATAGCATCCCCGGACTTAATTATAGAGAAAACAACTGTGGGACAACAAACAAAAACTACAGTTGCTTTAATATATCATAAAGGCATTGCTAACGAAGATATAGTTGATGATATAAGAAGAAGAATCGATTCCATTCGTATTGACGGGGTATTTTCTACTGCATATCTGGAAGAATATTTGATAAGTAAAAAGTATTCACCTTTTCCTCAAATTATATTTACAGAAAGACCTGATAAGTTTTCATCAAATATCATAGAGGGGAGAGTCGGAATAATCATAGACGGCTTTCCCACAGCTTTAATACTTCCAGCCACCTTGGTAGCTTTAATGCAAGCTCCTGAAGATTATTCCACAAACTTCCTAGTGAGCTCTCAAATAAGATTTTTACGATATTTATTGATTATCGTAACTCTTTTTCTGCCGGGCTTTTATATAGCTGTTACCTCTTTTCATCATGAAATGCTGCCGACAGTATTGATATTATCAGTAAAAATAGCCAAAGAAGGAGTCCCCTTCCCAACGTTTCTTGAAACTATAGCTTTGCTTATCGCTTTTGAGATTTTGGTTGAAGCCGGTATCAGACTTCCTAAAAGCATAGGTCAAGCCTTATCAATTGTAGGAGCAGTAGTAGTTGGTCAGGCAGCAGCCCAGGCCAAGCTTTCTTCTCCTGCAGTTGTTGTACTGATATCTGTTACTGCCATATCAAATTTTGTATTGCCCAATCAGGATTTGTCCAATGCCATTAGGCTATGGAGGCTTATCATAGCTATAGCTAGTAGTATAGCTGGTCTTTTTGGCATGTGCATAGGCGGTCTTTTTCTGTTATGTCATCTTTGCTCCATTGAAAATTACGGTGTGCCTTATCTCTCTCCTTTTGTATCCAGCACCAATCCTCAGTTTCAGGACACTATCATCAGAAGCCCCATATGGTCCATGAAAAAAAGGCCTATTGATTTAAAAACCACAAATAAAAAAAGGATAGATTGAGATATGAGAAATAAGCTGTGGAAATCTATTATAGTTGTTTCTACTTTCATACTCATCACCACCGGCTGTTCACATTATGATTTTGGAAAAATAGAAATAGACGATCTGCTGATTCTAAATACAGTAGGAGTAGATAGGTCATATGACAATAATGATGTTGTAGTAATATCAGCGGCTTCCAAAAGCATAAATGCAACCTCAGAAGAAGCCAGCAATACAGCCGGTGGACAGAAAACCAAATCAGAACTGCTTGTTTCTTCTGGTGAAACAGTTTTTGAAGCTGTCAGAAAGTTTTCAACTTATTCTGATAATAGATTGTTCTGGGGACATGTGGACTATATCATAATAGGAGAAGATGCTGCAAAGGATAACTTGCTTCAGTATCTGGACTTTTTCATCAGAGACCATGAGTTAAGATTAAATTCAAAAGTATTGATAGTTAAAAATAACACCGCTAAGGATGTTATACAGCAAACAATTGACGTAGAAAATTTTATAGGTGATATACTAGAAAATCTCTTTGAATCAAGAGGGCTCACGTCCATATCCGATGAAATACTCCTGATCGAAATCATGAGCATGTTTGATAACACTCACATATGTCCTTACATTCCATGTATTGAATTAATAGATGAACCAAATAACAGAATAAAGCTATCTGGTTTTGCCCTTTTCAAAGATGCTAAGTTATTTGGATATATAACTGATGAAATGGGCCGAGGCTTTAACTGGATCAGGGGAAGAATCGATTCGGGAGTCATATCTGTTAAGGATAAAAACGGACAGAAAGTATCCCTTGAAATAGTTGACGCAAAAACCGAAATAATACCTATTGTGGCTGATGGTAAGCTTGATATAAAGATTAATATCAGTTTTTCAACTAACATAACCGGTATAATGGGTGCAAGCAATATATTTGCAAAAGATGCTTTGGATTTTTTGAAAACACAACAGGAAGAAGTAGTAAGAAACGAAGTAAAAAAAGTCATTGAATTAGCACAAAAAAATAATATGGATATACTTTCCATATCCGATACAGTTCATCATAAAAAACCGATTTTTTGGGAAAGCATAAAGGATAGTTGGTCTGAGATATTCCCAAAGCTCAATATAACGGTAGAAGTTGATTCCAATATAAACAGAACCTATGATATTAAACAGCCGATAAGAAGCGGTTATGGGGTGGGAAAATGATTCCATGGATCATCATAATACTCTTGCTATCTTCGTGGGAACTATATAATATGAGAAAAGAAGATTTGAAAAAAGAAAGATTTATTCTCATAATTCTTTCTTTGCTTTCATTGATTATGGCTTATTTATATTCAAATTATCCTTATGATATCAGTATAGCGGGATTTTCCCTTGATCTCTTCGGCTTTCCACATTAAATAAAAGGAGAATAATATATGCTGGCAAGTAGAGGAAAGATATCATTAAAACAAGCTTTGTTTATTTATATTACCATATTCTTTTCACCTTCTATACGCTTCATGCCTTCTTATACTGCAATTATTGCAAAACAAAGCGGTTATCTGTCACCAATAGTACCCTTTTTTATTTTATTGCCTATTATCATCTTATTGCATAAAGCATTTATGAAACACAAAGATAAATCTTTGATAGATATTTACTATTTTTCACTGGGTAAAGCTACAGGAAAAGCCCTGCTTTTTTTATATGCTTTGTGGATACTCCTCATAACTGCATTATACACGAGATATTATGGAGAAAGAATTGTGACCACTGTATTTACCCAAACTAAAATCAACATCTTTATCCTCATAATGATGACCATGATCGCATTTATACTGAGATCAGGTTATACAGTGATAGCGAGAATGAATGAAATAATATGCCCATTAATCAGTATAATTTTCTTCATTCTAGCAATATTTATGATGCCTAACTTTAAAATAAATAACATTACTCCCATAAGTTATTTGGATATAATACCTATTATGAAAGCCGGCTTCGGCATCTCTTTTCTTTGGGGTTATATTCTTTATATATTTCTTTTAAGCGACATTATAAATGATAAAGAAAATTTGATGCATCATGGCATCTATGTTTTATTTTATTTAACCCTTTCATCTGCAGTTTTAATTGTCATTATAATTGGAACATTAGGCTATTCCATAACAGCTAAAATACCTTTACCTTTCATGGACGCTGTTAAAATAATATCCTTATTTGATGTGGTGGCCAAAATTGAATCAATAGTGGTCATAATATGGATATTGTCTGATTTTATCCTCATCTCAACCTTTTTCTATATTGTGTTGCATTTGTTAAAATCCATATTTGATCTAAAAGAAGAAAAGTTCATTATAAATATACTATTAGTTATTTTATACTTCCTTTCAATGCTGATCACAACCAGCAAAATTGAACTTGAAGCATTTTCTTATACCATAGGCATTTCAGGCAATGCACTATTTGCTATAATCATACCTTTTATTGTTTTGATTATAGCTATAGTCAAAAAGTGAGACACCGGAGATGGTTCTCCGCGTCTCACTTTTGTCAAAAAAAGGAAGCGCTTTAACCGTCCCCAGTGTCTCATTTAAGGAGTGAATATTGTCGATCTATGGTTATGATGGCATCGTAGTTTGAATGCCTCTTTTTTATTGCCTCTTTTACTTCTTCCACCAGTTGCTTTTCATCCTTCTCCCTAAATTCATAGGGCACCACCATATCGAATATCACATTCAAGTGCTTTTCATTGCCCACAACACGAAAGTCATGGATGCTCAAGTCCTGGGGGAATTCCTTCAACACATCCATTACCTGGGTTTTTGCTGTTTGAACAAGCTTATCGTCCGTATTTATTGGATCCATGTGTATCACCAGATGCAATCCTAATTCCTCTGATATTTCTTTTTCAGCTCTATCGATTATATCGTGAGCTTCCATTATATCCATGCTATAGGGCATCTCTGCATGGATGGAGGCCACTATCCTTCCGGGACCATAATTATGAACTATCAAATCATGTATGCCAATTACACCTTCGTAAGAAAGCGTCTTATCCATAATGGCTTTAACCAGGCCCTCATCTGGAGCCTCTCCTAATAGAGGATTCAATGTATCTTTTATGAGATTATAGCCATTGTAAAGTATGAAAATGGATACTGCCAGACCCACATAACCATCAATGGGTATGGTAATCCATTTTGAAGCCATCAAAGATAAGGCTACAACAGAAGTAGCTGCCACATCGCTTAGGCTGTCAAAGGCAGTAGCTTCCATAACTTTGGACCCAATAGTCCTGCCTATTTTTCTGTTAAATAAGGCCAGCCATACTTTAACTATTATTGAAGCCAGCAACAGTATAAATGTAAAGATGCTGAATCTTAAAGCTTCCGGATTAACTATTTTCTTGATGGAGCTTTGAACAAATTCAAAGCCTACCACTATTACCATCAAAGAAACCACCATTGCAGCTATATATTCAAACCTACCGTGACCAAAAGGATGCTCCTTATCAGCAGGTTTTCCGCTCATCATGAATCCAAAGATTGTCACCACAGAAGAACCCACATCTGAAAGATTGTTGAAAGCATCCGCCATTACGGCTATGCTGTTTAAATATAATCCTATGGATAGCTTCAACAAGAACAATATAATATTGGATATGATGCCTGTAATGCCTGATAGATAGGCATATCTCTGTCTTACCTCCCTCGTAGCCGTATTCTTATAATCTCGCACAAAGGTTTTAATCAAAAAGTCAGTAAACAATCCAACATCTCCTAACTAAAATTTTTAAGATAATAAATTGCCAACTGAGTTCTATCTCTTAGATCCAATTTTTCCAAAAGTGCAGTTACATAATTTCTTACGGTTCCTTCGCTCAAATATAGTTTTGCCGATATTTCTTTATTTGATAATCCTTCGGATATTAGCTTCAAAACCTCAGTTTCTCTAGCTGTAAGATCCACATCCGGCTTTCTCTTTTTCTCCTTTTCCATCATAGATGTAAGCACTTCGGCTATGTCTTTTTGAAAAACCGCATTGCCCTTATGCACCGTCCTCAGGCAGTCAATTATGCTGTCTGAGGATTGATTCTTAAGTATGTATCCTTCCGCCCCATTTTTTATGGCTTCTCTAATATATTCATCATCTCTGAAAGTGGTGAGAATTATCACCTTTACATCTTTAAAGTTTTCTTTAATAAGCTTAGTCCCAAGAACCCCATCCATAACAGGCATCCTCACATCCATGAGAACCACATCAGGTTTTTCCTTCAGACAGAATCTATAGGCTTCCTGCCCATTGGATACCGCACCAATGACTTCAATGTCTTCTTCCAATTCAAGCAGAATCTTCAGACTATCCCTTATCAAGGCATCATCATCTACTATTAGCACTTTCAATTATACCACCTCCATCGTCCATTGGTATAATGCATACTATATTAAATCCATCATCTCCGTTTACGGACAGCATGCCTCCTGCATATTTCATTCTTTCCCTCATTCCGCTTATGCCCAAGCCTTCTCTGATATTCTTGCAGCCTCTGCCATTATCCTTTATGTGGAGTCTTGTGTAATTATTATTGGCTTCCAAGATTATTGTAACCTTTGTAGCTTCTGAATGTTTCAATATATTGGTGAAGGCTTCTTTTACATTCTGGCCGAATATTTCAATATGATTGGGTTTTAACAATGCCATATCTCCTTTTTTGGAAAATTCCACGGCACAATAGTTAAAGTTCTTAATAATATTCTCTATATATTCTAATCCCATAGCTTCCTTTGGTCTAATATTATGTACCGTCTCCCTAAGAGTTACTATGGCTTCTGACAGTCCTTTGATGGAGTTCTGCAAGAGTTCCCGTGATTTGTGCCGGTCCTTGTCCCATATTTTGTACGAAGCTTCAAGCTGCATCATGATACCTGCCAGGCTGTGGCCTACGCTGTCATGAATCTCCCTGGCTATTCTATTCCTCTCTCTCAGTTCCGCCAAATGCTCAATATTCTTGGAAGCATTAAGCATCTCAGCTCTAATCTTTTCCAGTTCATATCGCAGCCTTCTCTCATTGTCATAGGCTTCTCTGTACAACCTTTCTCGCGCTTTTATACGGTTACTAATATATGAAAAGTATCCACAAAGTATCATAAGCAACAAATATGTTGCCATGGACTTAGCCTCAAGAAAGATTATCCCGGGAATTATTAACAGTCCGGATATATTCAAATATCCGGACTGAATAAGGTCATAGACCATTATTGGATATATATAAATATAAGTAGCTTCCATATAAGACAGATACAGTATGACAGCAGCCTCTCCAATCATAAGGGCCATACTGTTCTTGTACATATCCCTATATACATTGGAAGCTATGATTATAAGCAGCAAAGATATCTCTATGAATCCAGGGCTGCCTGCAATTATTTTCATTGTTATAACATATGAAAACAATAATATTTTTATTATACATTTCATAGCATGACCTCAAAGCATAATAAACTATTTATTCCATAATACACCATCACCTGTTCATCATCAATATGCTATGCATAGCTATTTATTTTGACTGAACCTACAAGGAAAAAAACCAGTGAAAAAAGCAACAGCACTATTATTTCATTGCCTACAGTTGCTATGTTGCCACCATTTAGTATTTTCTCCACACCTTTCATAGCCCATGTAGCAGGCATCAGTTCACTAATTCTCTGAAGCATAATAGGCATTATTTCTCTTGGCCATAAGCAACCACCAAGCATGGCCATTGGAATCACAATCAATGGTGTCAATGCTGATACATGGCTCAAATTTTTTGACAGGTTCACTATTGCCATACCCATGGATACACAAACCGCAGAGTATATTAATATGAAAATCAGCAGACTTGACATTGAAGAACCAAAACCCATTCCAAACATATACCTAAGGATTCCGAATAATACTATTATCTGTACCCAGATTATTGCAAAGAAACTAAGTATATTGCCCAATGCATATTCCTTAAGGGTTAAGGGAGATATTAAAATTCTTTCATAGGTTTTTAACCTCTTATCCTCTCCAATCAATGATGCAGCATTAATTGCCATATACATCATAAACATCAACATAATCCCTAATCCTGATTGAACATAGTAACCTCCTGATGAAACAGATGAAACATCTTCATATTGCGTTTCAAAATTTCCTTCCATGTAATATTCAAGGCCTTTTTTGAATTCTTCCTCATCACCCTTTGATGCTATGGCTATTTTCCTTGCTGAGTTTATAAAATTATTAATATAAATCTTTGCAGGTATTAGACCATTATAATCTCTTATTCCATAGGTTTTTAACTGTACTTCCTCTCCTGACATCAGGCTTTCTGTAAAGCCTTTGTCTATCTTTACTCCAAAATCTATCTCATCATTTAGCAGTCCATATTTTATTTCTTCTTCTTTAAGAAATAAAACCATACAGTTTTTTTCAAGGCCACGTATAAGACTCTCAGTGAGAAAAGTAACATCATTGTCTGTGATTCCAACTCTTACAGGGCTATTGTTGTTTCCTACAAGCACATATAGCACAAGGGTTATGACCGGAAGAACTACCATCACCATTAAGTTGTATTTATCCCTCAGTAATCTTCTCATATTATTTTTGAATATGATCAAGCCAGGCTCCTCCTTCCCCTAAAAGCACTTATTACCAATAAAGACAATGAAGCTATCCATAGTATTGCCATATAATTTCTTATTTGGCTTTGGCTTCCGTCATAAATTGCATTAAGCATTATCCTAAGACCCAAATAGTTTGGTGACAAAAAGCTCAGCTTTTTCATGACAGATGACATGGAATGATATGGTACATAACCTCCACCTAAAAATGTAAGTACCTGAACCATTGTACTCAGCAATGCATGGGCTTTGTTTTCATTCCCTATTATCATGGAAGTCGCAACTCCTAAACTTGTGGCTAAAACAGCCAAAGTGATACATGTAAACATTATAAATGGTATGTTATCTCCCCAATTGACATCATAAACATATTTTGTAAATAGAATTATGACTGAAGCATCAATTACTAGGGTTAAAATTATACCTGCCACCTTCCCTATAAATATTTCATGAAAATGCAAAGAAGCTGATTTTAGCCTTATTTCTGTCCTATAAAACTGCTCTTCAGCCATGGAAAAGGCTCCATAGGTGGTACCATACATCATGGTCATAATCAGCATGGTCATAGCATAGTAATCTAAAGCCTTAGGTCTTTTACCATCTGGGTTTATAGACTCTTCAGAGATGTTATCATAGAAGGATGTGTTTACGTCATTACCTCCTAACATTGAATAGGCATATTCTGCATTGGCAGATTGGTTGAAGCTGTCAATAACACTTTGCACAACAGAGCTTCTGAAAATATTCCCACTTCTTTTATATACATGGATTCTACCTTCATTGTCTGTTTTTACATGCACAAGAGCAAAGGCCTCTCCGTTTTTTATCTTTTCCATGCCCTTATCAAAATCCTCAACGGTTTCTGTGTTGATGATTTCTTTTATATCTTCCTGTTTCAAAAATTCATTTAAGCTTTGTAGCAACTCATCCTCATTTTCATTTACCAGTATCACCTTTACCGGGTTTATGTTCTCTATTTGGAAGGATCCATCGAGAGCAGCGCCAAGTATAAGTATCATGACTATAGGCAACGCCAGCATGGAAGTCAAATTTCCATAATTCCTCACTTTTCTTAATGCTGTGTAGTAGGCTATATATAAGGCCTTCATGCTGTAGTCACCTCATCTCTCAAGGTTCTGCCTGTCAATGTAAGAAATACTGTTTCCAAATCAGGCTTTTCTGATATGAGAGATACTATCTGATTTCCTGAGTCGATGATGCATTGGATAATATTGTTCAAGTTATTGGTTCCTTTCTTTGATATAACTGTAATCACATTTCCTTCCACGCTGCAATCTACAACATTGTCCATGGTCTTAATTCGATCCACTAAGGTATAATTAATCCCATCCAGAGTTATGACAGTTTTTTCTTCTACTGTCACAAAATCTTTTAACTCTTCCTTGCTTCCTCTGGCTATTATCTTGCCATGATCCATGATGGCTATATAGCTGCATAGCTGTTCAACTTCCTCCATATAATGGGAAGTATATATTATCGTAGAGCCTTCATTCCTCATCTTTTTAACAGATTCAATAATATGATTTCTTGACTGGGGATCTATGCCCACTGTAGGCTCATCCATTATTATAAGCTTAGGCCTATGGACCAAGGCGCAGGCTATGTTGAGCCTTCTTTTCATACCTCCGGAGAAATTTCTCACAAACTGCTTTTTTTGGTCTAAAAGGCCGGTAAATTCTAACACTTCTTCAACTCTGGCCTTTAGCAAAGAACCCTTTAGATCATAAAGCCTACCGAAAAACTCCACATTCTCATAGGCAGTAAGATCCGGGTATATGGCTATATCCTGTGGAACAATACCTATATATTTTTTGATTTCAGAGGCATGTTTTTTCATATCCTTGCCGAATATGTTTATCTCGCCTTTATCTGCATCTCTTATGCCTATTACTGTATCTATGGCAGTGGTCTTCCCAGCTCCGTTAGGTCCCAGGAGTCCGAAAATCTCCCCTTCCTTTATGCTGAAACTTATATTGTCTACTGCAAGAGTATCTCCATATCTTTTTATGAGATTTTTAACTTCCAAAATCATGATAAAACCCTCCTTACTCTTCCTACCATAATATTAAACTTTGGATCATGTCCATTCTAATGACAAAAATCAAAAGATGATATGACATTTGTCATATCATCTTTTGATCTGACTGGTGCGAGCCAGAGGATATATTATTAGATAGCATAACAGGAAGAAAGCTAGGGAATAAAGAGTCATCATGATATATCCTTTACCTCCGGCACAAGATAATACCAAGGATTCCAAAAAACCAAATACTGCCTGAGTAACTCCTGGAATAAACATCAATAGCATTATTAATGCTCCTATTCCAAATAAAAACATCATTCCCTTTTTATAGTAAATGCTTGCTATAAGAGTAAAAAGGACTGTGGCGCAAAGGGTAACCAAAAAGCAAATCCATGTCATTTCAAATATTCCCTTTACTCCAGAAAAAAACTGTCCAAAATGCTCATAATTAAATCCTAAAAGTTTATACATCAACCATTCCCATATTGAAAGGAGAGTATATATAACCGACATTATAAGGGATAGCAATATGTTGTATATAGCAAAACCAAATATGAAATCCTTTCTTGTTATTCCCATGTTAAGCATATATGGCAGAGTTTCATTATAGCACACCATTCCAGAAACTGCCCCAAAAATCACTACAGCGACAATGCTGTTTGTAATAATTACGCTCTCATATCCTCTGCTCTTGAAGTATATTGAAATTAGTATGCCTAATGCTGAAATAGCAAACATGATGGACCAAAATATCACAAAAGACTTCTTTGAATTTAGATAATGCATCTTTAGATGGGACTTTATCCTATTCATTTATGTCACCCCTTTTAATCATTTTTCCGCCTGTGAGGAATATGAACAATTGCTGAAGAGGAATAGAACTTATAGCTAGATCATCTAACTCCATAGCCCTTATTTCATTATCTGAGATACTGTCAAATATAGCTACTGCCATTGTATTCCCAAACTCCTCTTTACTCAAAACCTTTTTCCCGGAAATATGCTTTTCAACTCTATCTTTAGTCCCTCTGATATAAAAAGCCTTGTTCTTTATATCTTCAGAATTACCTTCCAACATTACTTCTCCCTTGTTCAGTATGATTACATCTTCCAACAGATTGCTTACTTCATCTATAAGATGGGTAGATAATATGATGGTTCTTGGGTTTTCCATATAATCCTCTATGAGTACATCATAGAATAATTGCCTGCCGGCAGCATCAAGACCAATATAAGGTTCATCAAATATAGTTATGGGTGCTCTGCTGGCTAATCCTACAATTATCCCCAATTGAGATTTCATGCCTAACGAAAGATTCCTATATGTTTTTCTTTTATCCAGCTGGAACTCTATTAAAAGCCTTTCTGCCAGCTTTTTATCCCAATTATTATAAAAGCTTGAAGCTATGTCTAAAGCTCCTGTTACACTAACATCTTTCAGAAACATACCGTTTTCCTTTACTATGCATATATTTCTTAAGGCTCTGCCATTTTCATAAGGACTCTCACCAAATATCTTCACTTCTCCGTCGTCAGGGAATGTCTGTGCAGTAACAATATTCAAAAGTGTGCTTTTACCTGCCCCGTTTCGCCCAAGCAATCCGTATATCTTATCCTTTTCCATATTCAAATTTATATGGGAAAGTGCCGTGGTTTTTCCAAAATGCTTGGATATGTTCTTGCATTCAACTGCATAGGTCATCATTTATCTCCCCCTTCATAATTTCTTATGATATCTATCAGGTCTTCTTTGGTTATATTTAATTTCTCCGCTTCACGAATAAGTTTGGATATATGATCTTCAATGAATTGTTTCTTTCTTTTGCTTATTATCATATTTCTTGCTCCTTCTGCAACAAACATGCCAATACCTCTCCTCTTAAACAATATTCCTTCTTCTACCAGAAGGTTTATTCCCTTGGCGGCAGTGGCCGGATTTATACCATAAAGTCTGGCAAATTGATTGGTAGAATACACCTGATCTCCTTCGCTCAACTCACCGCTTATAACAGCATCCTCTATGGCTTCAGCAATCTGCATATATATCAATTTATTCTCATCCAAAGGTAACTTCATCAAAGCACCTCCTTGCTTTAGTGGTTAATTACTTGTGTAATTAACTATATAACTTTTGAATTTATTTGTCAATATGATTTTAGAAGTTTATTACAAAAAAAGAACGGTATAACCGTTCTTATATGATATATGTTATTTAGAAATAAATATCTGAAAACTCAATATTCATTCTTTCTATATTTTTTCTTCTTATAGCGTTCAAAGCTTCATCACTGAAAACATTGTTATTATCTACAGGAAGTTCAATTATGAACTCACTTCCACACCCAGGTGCACTTATTAAAGATATGGTTCCATCATGAAGCTCTACCAAGGATTTAACCAACGATAATCCTATGCCGCTACCTTCCTGTTCCCTGGTCAGCGACTTATCAATCTGTCTGAAACGTTCGAATATGATATGCTGTTTTTCTTTGGGAATTCCTATTCCTGTGTCCTTAACACTTATGGCCACACTGCTCACTTTGTCATTTATATATACGCTTATCTTCCCTCCAGGCTTTGTAAACTTAATAGCGTTTGATATGAGATTAAGCATTATTCTCTCTATTTGGTCCGGATCACACCTGATTTCTTTTTCTTCGACATTTGTATCAAACTCCAGCCACAAACCCTTTGCTTGAACATACTGTACTACAGAAAGGGTTATATCCTCCACGATTTTAACTATATCATAGTAACCCATATTCACATCATAATATCCAGAGTCAATCTTAGTTATATCAATCAAGTTGTTTACCATTCTCAGGAGCCTGTAGCAGTTTTGTTTCATAATGTTGGTGTACTTGTCCATATTTTTGCCTTCTTTTTTGTTTTGTATTTCCATTAGCTGCAACGTTCCTAATATCACATTTAAAGGTGTCCTGAACTCATGGGAAATATTTGAGAAAAATTCATTCTTTATCCTATCATATTCCTTTGCTTCTTCCAATTGCCTTTCATTTTCTTTCATTGTCAATCTAAGTTCCTCTGCTTTTTTCCTCTCTGTAATATCTCTTACGATTGCCATCACCTGAATACTCTTTTCATCCGTGAAGCCAACATTTACCACCTCTACATCTATTTCCATGCCTTCTAGATTGCATAGCTTTATTTCAAAAGGACTGCCTCCGCAATTTAGATTTGTTAAAGCTCTGCTCACTTGGTTTTTCATATTGTAAACATAATCAGGATGTATAAAATCATATATACTCCTACCTATTACTTCCTCCTTGCTTGAAGCCTTCAACATCTTTACACCTGCATTATTTATAAAAGTAATTATGTCTCCTTCATGAATCATCACTGCATCAGGGTCCAGTTCCACCAGATTCCTATACCTGCTTTCACTTTTGGCTAATTCCTGTTCCTTTTTTATTAATTCCTGACTCATAAGCTTTCGATCTGTTATATTGACCATATACTTTAGCATATATAGGACTTCCCCAGCATCATTCCTTACAGCAGAAACATTGCAAAACACCCAAACAGTGTCCAAATTTTTCTTCCGTAACTTCTTTTCAATATTATAGGTCTCCCTGCTTCCGTTAATGATACCTCTTGTCAATTCCTCTTCTTTCAAAGCGTCATGCAAATCTGTTATATCCCACCAGTACATGTTAAGAAGTTCATTTTCTGTGTATCCCAATAAAGAACATAATCTTTGAGGTACTTTTATAAACTTTCCTTCTACAGATACATGACAAGTCATTATATCTGATATTTCTTCTGCCCGAGATACAAATGTTTGACCTTCCACGAACTTTTCATAATAGCTTCTGTATCTGTAATCCATGACAGCAGCAATTGTTGCTATGCATATGATGGTTATAATATTCATTGTAAACTCATGATTGGATAAACAAATCAAAGCTGATTTGATGCTAGTATTATTTCTTATGTAAATCATGAACAATATGGCCATAAGTCCACTGCCTACTCCAGACATCACTCCACCCATATATATTGAAAAAATTATAAGCATCGAGAAGATAACCATCAAGGAAGATGGTTTCCATGATATTGAAGAGTTGCAAAACAGCAGTATGGCAAAAACTGTTAACATTATGCCTATGTATTTATTGCGTTTTCTCTGCATCATATTATCTGCTCCCGCACATAGTCTGGATATTATGTAATATATTGACTTATTCTATACATTTATGCCATATCCTCTAAATTAATTATCGCAAGTTCCGACTTCATCTGAGGTGTTTTTTTCTATTTTTCTTCAAATTTCTCCATGCATTATTGAGGTAAAATTATTTTGTATACGTATTATTTTGGTTCTGTTTATGATATTATATAGTCAAGATGCAAAATCTACATTTTGATAATAAAGGGGGTATATGGTTGAATATTGCGGTAGTTGGCGCCGGGACAGGTGGATCTAAAATCATAAAAACCCTTTCTAGCATATCCGATGTAAAAGTTACCATAATAATAGATAAAAACATGGATGCACCGGGTATAGCTCTGGCTAAAGAGATGGGTATTAAATACAGTGATTCCTTAGATGATATAGAAAAAGAGGCACCTGATTTGATTATAGAAGCTACTGGAATACCTGCAGTATCTGATGAATTGACAAAATCATATAAGAACATATGTGAAATCATAAATTACAAAGGTGCAAAGTTATTTATGTCTTTAGTAGAAAAAAATAACCATACATTGAGCAGACTTAATTACCAGATTGCAGCTGTTAAAGAGGCTTCATCCATAGTCCAGACATACCTTAACCAAATAAACAACAGCATCGATAATGTTCATGAAGTAAGCAACAGACTTTTAGAAATTGCTAATAATTCCAACAACCATATAATTGAAAGCGACAAAATACTCCAATATGTCAATAAAATAGCTAAACAAATAAAAATACTAGGAATTAACGCTAACATAGAATCTGCTCGTGCAGGTGAACAGGGAAAAGGTTTTTCAATTGTAGCAAAAGAAGTTCAGAATTTGGCAGACAATAGTGAAATAAGCGCAAAAGAGATAAACAAGATTCTTTTTATGCTTTCGGAAGAGATATCCAAAATCACTGATCAATTGGACAGCCTCAAGAATTATTCAATGATTCAGGTGGAAGCTTCTAAAAAAGCAACAAAAGCTGTAGAAGATCTATTGGAAAAAGCGCAAGTCTAATTGAAAAAAAGAACAGCCTAAGCTGTTCTTTTTTCAAACAAACTGTAAACCACCGGTATAACCACCATTGTAAGCAGTGTTGACACCATGAGGCCGCTCATCAGCGATACTGCCATAGGTACCATGAGACTGCTGCCACCCAGTGCCAATGGTATTAGGCCTATTACTGTTGTTGTAGTTGTAAGCATTATAGGTCTAAATCTCTTATCCACCGCATCAACACAAGATACATTTACATCCTTTCCTTCTGCCCTCTCTGCATTGATGAAGTCAATGAGCAATATGGCATTGTTAACAACTATTCCCGCCAGGCTTACTACACCTAGAAGGGCTGTAAAGGACAGAGGTTGCCTGAATATCGCCAAACCTAATATGGAACCTATAACAGAAAGAGGTATGGTCACAAGTATTATAAAAGGTTGTAAAAAGGACCTGAACTGAAATAACAGTATGATATATACAAGTATTACGGCAAATATCATTGATACTCCCAAATCTCCAAAATACTGTACTATCTTTTCCCTCTCTCCATCAAATACTATTGAAACATCGCCCATATCTGTTTCTTTCAGCTTCTCCTCCAATTTTCGCTCTATGTCCACCGGATTATATCCGGTTTTTACATCGCTGTATACCATGACAGTCATATCTCTGTCGTATTTTTTTACTTGTGGATACATGTGTTCAACGCTTATGGGAGCTACTGACTTAAGAAGAGCTTTAGTATTTGTTACAGAAGATTTTATCATGAAATTCTCCAAGTCTTCCTTTGAGCTTATATTTCCTTCCACCCTCACATTGTATTCATTTCCATGTTGTCTAAGCTTGGTGGCCACCCTGCCCATCAATGCAATATTAACTTCATTTTGCACATCATAGGCACTGAGACCACAATATGCCGCCATTGCAGGATCCAAATCCACATTATATTCATATATTCTGTCTGAATGATCGTCATCAATATTCATGGTTCCTGGTATATCCTCAAGCATTGACTTAATTTGCTCAGCTGAATGAACCAATGTATCCATATCATCACCTGAAATCCTTACAATTACGGGCGCTGTTGTAGGCTCAGCTAACTCCAGCATCTTAACCGCCGCAGTTCCTCCTGCAATTCTCTTGTCCAACTCAAGTTGCAAATGATCCGCAAACTCTGAGTTGGATTTAAACCTTTCTGTCTTTTTCAAATCCAGCTTAATCAAAATCTGTGCATAATCCTTAGAAGGCGTGCTTATAGGTATGGCATTATAAAACTTAGGAAGCCCATCTCCTATGGCTCCTGTATAAAATACTACTTCAGGTTGCTCTTTCAGAACTTTAAACACATTTTCAGTTATCTCTTCTGTTCTATCTAAATCATTGCTTTTCTCACTGTCTATATTTATATACATCATATCCTTGTCTGCATAAGGGAAAAACTGAAGCCCCAACTGCAAAGCTATATATAGAGAAAGAGCAAAAACTCCTATAGATACAGCAATTGTCACCTTTCTAAATCTTAAAGCCTTGCTCAATAGGTTCATAAACATCTTTCTCAAGGAAAAACTTTTGACCTTTCCTCTTCCCGGCTTAAAGAAAATATAGGCCAAGGATGGTGTTACAAATAAAGCTGTTATATATGAAAAGCTCAGTGATAACATTACAATCTGGGGTACGCTTATGACGTATTCTCCGGCTACAGAATCCAACATCAACAAGGGTATAAAAGCAGCTACAGTAGTTAGAGTAGAACTAAATACAGGTACTGCAACTTCCTTTACACCGTCAATGCAAGCTTGGAGCCTGTCATCTCCCCTGTCAAGTCTCACTTGGATGGCATCGCTTATAACTATCGCATTATCCACCAGCATCCCAAGGGCTATTATGAGGGCTGATATGGATATCTGATGGAGCTTGATGCCTGTCAAATACATGGCTATAAAAGTTGCCATGATGGAAAGGGGAATTGCAGTAGAAACAACTATGGCGTTATTAAGACTCATGCCTAGAAACACAACAATTATCACAAAAATCATACCCTCTAAGAGATTCCTAATGAAATTGCTGGTGGACTTAGATACATCTTCAGGTTGGAAAAGTACCTTATCCAGAGTTACATCCTCAGGCAGATTATCTTCTAACTCTTGTAAAGTTTTTTCTACTTTCTTGCCTATATTCACTATGTTTTTATCCTTGACAAAATATCCTGTCAAAAGAACAGCATTCTGTCCATTATGCTTTATCTTATAACTGGAATCCTCAAGACCCATTTCTACATTCGCTATATCCTTTAGCCTTACAGAAGCTCCGCTATCCTGTGACACATATACAACAGTGTTCATTATATCTTCCATGGTCTCATATTGGCTGGATATTTTAACATTGATGGAACTTCCTTCTATGGCACCGGAAGGTATCTCCACATTTGAAGCTTGAATGATGTTTACAACATCCTGCAATGAAAGCATATATTGATTCAGCTTTCCGATATCAACTCTAACTTTAATTTCCTTTTGCTGTGATCCGTTTATATCAAATTTTGATATACCTTCAATCTTCATCAATTCATTTTTTAAATCTTCCGCAAAAAACTCCAGTTCTTCATAGCTGTAATTGCCTCCTGTCAGGCTTATTATGATTCCCGCTGTATCCGCCAAATCTGTCTTTATGTTTATCTTGCTGCAATCTTCAGGAAGCTCGCTTTGAAGATCGTCCATTTTTTCACGTAGCACTCTCCAAGATTCCTCTATATCTGCTCCATTCCTCAATCGTAAAATAACTATGCTTGCACTGTCCCTGGAGTAGGATTGGGAATATTCATATCCTTCAATTTCCACCAGCTTATCTTCTATTTTTTTTGTAACCAGCTTCTCAACAATTTCCGGTGAAGCTCCGGGATATGTGGTTGTCAACATGGCAAAAGGTGGGGTAATATCAGGATCCTCCTGCTTTGGGATTGCAAAATAGCTATAGAGTCCAAATATCATTACCACTACTGCCAATACAAGGGTTATCTTTCTATTTCTCAGTGCGGCGGTAATAGCCTTCATCATAATATCTCCCCCCTTGTCATTGGATAATCTCTAACGAATCTCCATGTTTTATATTCTTAAAGCCTTCAACTATAAGCTTTTCTCCCTTGTTGAGTCCCCAAACTTCAACCATGTCTCCTCTTACACTTCCCATACTTATCTCTCTTTTCTCAGCTACTCCGTCCTTAAATACGTACACATAGTCATAATCGCCTCTTAATACTGTGTTGAGGGGTATCATAATGGAGTAATACTCCTCGGTGGCTATGTTGATTTTAACGATGGCTCCCGCAGGCAACTGTTCATCATCTACAACGGCTTCTGCATTGTATGTCTGGGTCTCACTATCCTTTATTCTAGAGATATTCTTGACAGTTCCCTCATATTTCTTACCATTATGTTCCACCATGATATTATGGCCTATATCCACTTTAGTCACGTCTTCTTCGGTAAGTCCAAAGCTTACGATGTTTTTCTTGCTTCCAAGGACTAACAGAGGGTATCCGGCAGAAATCATCTCTCCCTCTTCATATAATATCTCCATCACATATCCGTCCATATCCGATTTCAAAGTTGCATCAGCCACTGCACTTTCCTTATATTTGAGATCTGCCTCTGCCTGCTCCAACTGGGATTTTAAGGCCAGTTTATCCTCTTCCCTGGCTCCTTTTTCTATTTGCTGCAACAAAGTTTTTGCGCTTATGTATTCCTGTTCTCTTATGGTTACCTCAAGTTCTGCCGCATCCAAATCCTGTTTTGATATGCCGCCTCCCTCATATAGCTTCTTTGCCTTTTCCAAGCTGTCTTTGGCAAATTCATAGGCTTTCTGAGCTTTAATCACATTGGAAGCTGCCAAATCCAAGTCTTCTTCTGTGGCACCGTTAACCGCTTTCATATATTGGGCTTCAGCTCCAGCCTTTGCAGCCTGAGATCCTTCCAATGCTATATTTAATTCCTTTGTATCCAATATAGCCAAAGTGTCTCCCTTTTTTATTTCCTGACCCTTATCCACTTTTATGGAAGCTATTTTACCCGATGTCTTAAAGCCTATCTTTTTCATTTCCTCCGGTTGCACAATTCCTATATATTGAAGCTCTTTTGTAATAAGTCTTTCTTCTATGTCAGTAACTTTGACAGGCTTTTTAATTTCCTCTGCTACCTCTTCCTGAACCTTAGCTTTGCATCCCGTCAGAGTGACCGTAATTATAATCATTGACAAGAACACTAAAATACTTTTATTCTTCATTCAGATAACCTCCAGTTTACAGGATACTTTTGAAAACTTCATCAGTTATTTAAACGTATGTTTTAAACTTCTGTTTTAATAATAGCATGGTGAGTCCTGCTGATCAATAAAAGTGAAAAAAAGCCTTTCGAAATGACCACAAAGAATGATACTGTATATGAAGCTTCTAAATCAGGCCAGAACAGCATCAATAAGCAGCTTCATATATTCCTCCAAATCGTCTTTGCTGCTGAAATTTAATGTTAGAGGACTATCGGAAAAGTTTTCTTCTACAAGCCTGTTAATGACAGGTCCCAAGATTCCTGAAAAAAGCTGCAGATATTTCAGCTTCAGCAATTTTTTGCTCTCCGATTTTAATATGGTGCCTATAATTTGCTGCATCATATCTTGCAGTTCCTTGTTAAGATATATTTTATCAATCAATACAGGGGTATAATTCTTATCATCCAGAGAAAGCTTTACTATAAGGCTTATGAGAGCAGGATATTGGGAAATAAACTCTGACATAGTTTTAGCCCATTCCAGCAGCTTATCATAAGGAGACAATTCGGTAGATGTAAAAATGCTATATAATACATTGTACAAGGCCATGGAGTAATGCATTTCCACTTCCTTAAGAAGATTCTCCTTACTGCCAAAATAGTAGTTAATGGAGGCCACATTGACCCCTGCTGCTTCCGCAAGCTCTCTTATAGTCACATCGCCCCTTGACCCTACCATGTCAATTGCATATTGCATTATTTTGCTTTTTGTATCAAGTTCCATATCGTTCATGACAATACCCTCATTCATCTCATTATTCATTTGCTTTTTAAATTGAGTTTCACAAAACCTAAAACATTACTATGACAAATATCATTTAGAAGATGCGCTTAACCCTGCTATATATCCACTGGACCAAGCCCATTGAAGGTTGAAACCACCACAATCTCCGTCAATGTCAATTATTTCTCCTGCGAAGTACAGACCAGGTGCAATCTTGGATTCCATGGTTTCCGGGTTTATATGAGATACATCTACACCTCCCGCTGTTACCTGAGCCTCACTCCAGGATTGGGTACCGGAAACACTCATTACCCACCTCTTCATCTTATTGGCTATGGCTTTCATGTCATCTTCAGTTACATACCTGCAAGGCATATGGAGATCAGATATACCTGCCTCTTTAAGCAAAACATTTATAAATCTCTTGTTTATTAAACCAACAAAACTAAAATCAAAGGGTTTATCTTCCCTTAAATAAGTTCTCCTCTCCAGCAAATCCTCTAGCTCTTCGAAACTCATGTCAGGAAACAAATCCAGTGCTATATTTACCCTTTTACCCATTCTTAAATGTTCTCCTGCAATTCTGCTCAACTGCATCACAGGAGGTCCTGATAAACCGTAATCAGTAAACAGTATTTCTCCGCTTTCCTTTCTGAGCACTTTACCATCTACTTCAATAGCTGCTTCCCCGTCTATCTTTGCACCGGAGAGGGATTTTAAAAAAGGTGCATCCAACTTTAGTTTAACCAACGAAGGAAAAGGTTCGATTATCTTATGTCCGAAGGCCTTTGCCAATTCATAACCACTTCCATTGGCCCCCAAACTGGGGTTTGCCTTTCCTCCGGTAGTCAGTATGACTTTATCAACCCACATGCTGTCTCTATCCTTAACATTTATCTTAAAGCCTTTTTTTCCATATGAAACAGATTCTACCCGAGCATCACATATCTCTTTGACTCCAAGGCGCTCCATCTCAAACCTGAGCACATCCAATACTGATGAGGCTTGACCTGACGCAGGGAAAACCTTGCCTTCGCCTTCCACAACACAGTGAATGCCCAAATCCTCAAAAAAATCCATAGCAGACCTTTGGTCAAACTTCTTCAAGGCAGAAATTGCAAAATTTACATTGCTACCATGAAAGCTTCGTATATTCATATTAATATTTGTAAGATTGCATCTGCCATTGCCTGTTGCCAACAGTTTCTTCCCCACCCTGGGCAGTTGTTCCAACACTAAAACTTCCGCTCCATTTCTTGCGGCTACTATGGAGGCAAGCATTCCTGCTGCTCCGCCGCCAACTACAGCTATCTTCAACTCTCTCATCACCCATTTATCAATAATTATTGCTATTATTATATCAAACTCTTACCTTTCCTGTTATATCTTTGCTCTTCTGATAATCTTCTATTAAGGAAGGATTATCCTCAAGAATCATTTCCACCAGTTGCTGAACTATGTTTACATGGTCTGACTTTATGGATATGTTTTCAATATATTTATTTATGTCTTCAGGTTTATCCATACCTGCAATTTTTAGAAAATTAAACAATATATCCGCCCTGCCCATTGTTATCTCTTCATCCTGCTTACCGAAAAGCTCCTGTATCCTGTTATATATGAAGGCCGCCAATTCAAAATGGTTTGAAAAGGGCACCGACTGCTTGCTTACCCTTTCATTAAATGCTTTTTGCAACCGTTTTAGTGCGATTTCTCCTGATAATATGAGTCCGTTAAGCTCATCCAATATTTCATATTCATCGGTGGAAAGTTTGCCGCTCAAAGGTTTATATACCAAGTCGTGCTCCACCTCTGCCCATGCATGCATAAGAACAGTTGCTATCTGTATCTCAATCAATGCATCCCAGTGATTCTTCATATCATCTCCATAATGCTCTGGCTTTAATCTTACCCTATAGTGAGTTGCATGATATCCGGAAAAAACCTTTTTGTATATGCCTGAGCCGCCGTTTGGCTCCTGATCCTGTGGAAATTCCTTGACTTCTACAACTTCGAATGTGGATTTAATAAACTTCTCAACCTCCTCCTTATCCCCTGGGAAATATATGGCTATTCTTACTCCCGCCAAATCAACAATATCCTCCAGGATTTCCTGAACATTCTTATATTTATGTTTTTCATTTCTTTTTATCAATTTATCCTTAAGTTTATCAGGTCTTTTGGCTCTATATGTAACAATAGCCCTAATACCTGCTGTTTCCAACTCATTTTCACATATATTTGCACATAGTTTTGAAGCTCTTTCATAGTAATCTATATCCCTAATATATTGCTCCAGAAATTTAGCTAAAACTTCCATATACACACCTCACTAAAATAATGTGTCCTTTATAATTACTCTCAAAATATATTATAGCATTATTACCATTAAGATGATATCAAGCTTTCCATTGACATGATCATTAAAGTTACCTTAAACTAGAATATATGGGATAAGCTTAAATATAGAAGTATGCATTAATGATTTACATCTTCTGCTGAATTTAATATCAAAAAAAGTAAAGATTCGGCACCAACCTGATTAGCAATTTTATAATTCAGAGGGTTCCTGAACTTCTCTTCATTGAGAATTGGTTCAAATCCATGATGGGAAGCTAACCCTTAAGTTATTTATTTTCCCTATGAACTACACAAAAATAAAAGGCGGGTTTAAACATGAAGAATAAAAAATCTAAAAACTTAATATTAATTGGGGTATTCATTGTGCTAGTCCTCTCATTTTCATTTGTAATTGCAGCTCAGAATAAAGACATATCATTGCTGTCCATATTTAAAAGCAATAGTTACAAAATTAAGCTTGGAGATGAAACCAAAAAGCTTGAGAAAAAAGATAACGTGATTTACTTAGGTGTAAACGATCTAAAGACTATGCTGATGAAACACTATGGTTCATCAGACATATATGTGGATTTAATTGATAATAAACCTGATGAAAATGGAATCATCTCCCTTATAGTAGATGAAGAAAGCAGCAATCCTGTTTATAGCTTAGGACAAGTATTTTTTATCAATAACAATGGTTGGTCAGTTAATAAAATTCAGCTTTCTATAGATGACACCAAATACTTACATTTAATAGACAATAATTCATACGTAAATGCTTTGGTTGGCCTCTCTCCGGATATCCATTCAAGGCTAATAAACAGGGATCATACCATTCCTGAAAACTTTAACGACGGCAATATTGTAGCTTTAAAAGGTGTACAAGCCATATTAAGCAGCAAAGGCATGAAGCTGGATAAGGTCACCCTTGAAAATTTAAAAGTCATGCTTGATAAAGCAGCAGAAGATGGGATTAAAGGCTTTGTACTAAACAGCACATATAGATCCTATCAGGAGCAGAAAAGTTTATTTGACTACAGATATAACGAGAGGAAGAACAGCGGAGTAGCAGATCCCTACGAAGAAGCTTCCAAGGTGGTTGCATACCCTGGCACCAGTGAACATCAGACAGGTATGGCATTAGATATACTAAGCACAAAATATCCTAAGGGCAGCACATTTCATAATTCCGAGGAATATGCATGGCTGATGGAAAACTGCTGGGATTATGGTTTCATACCAAGATATCCGGAAGAAAAGGTAGAGAAAACAAGAATAAGCTTTGAACCTTGGCATTACAGATACATTGGCAAACCATTGTCTCTTTATGCCAAAGCGAAAGGATATTGTCTTGAGGAGGTTGTAGAAAGCCTGCAAAATAATAGACTTACAAACTTTAAAGCTTCTAACGAAGAAGAATATGTTTTCCTTTTACTGAAAAAGGACCAAAACTTCATGGTGGAAAGCGGACTCAATGTGGATTTCTCATATTTGGAACTTACGGCAGAAGACAATTTGTTAGTTGTAAAACTGGGTGCCTAAATATTATTTGAGGAGGGCTGCAATCATGAGTTATGCTGATCATCCCCTTATGGAAAAGGTAAAAGAAGCTAAAGAAGTCCTATGGTTAAATCCTCAATATGAATCTGCTGATGTTCATAAGATTGCAGATTTAACAATTGAGAACATTATTGAAGCAGAGGAAAGGCTTAAACGTTTTGCGCCTTATATAGAGGCAACATTTCCTGAAACTAAGGAAACCAAGGGTATAATTGAATCTCCTTTAAAGGAAATAGGCAAAATGAAAAGCCTGATGGAAAAAAACTCGAATTGTCCCATTAAAGGCAACTTGTTATTGAAATGCGACAGTCATCTGCCCATATCCGGCTCTATTAAGGCCAGAGGCGGCATATATGAAGTTTTGAAGCATGCAGAGGATTTGGCCCTTTCAGAAGGTTTGCTGTCATATGAAAGCGATTATAGCATATTGAAGGAAGACAGATTTAAAGAGTTTTTCTCTCGCTACAAGATTGCTGTTGGGTCTACAGGCAATCTTGGATTAAGTATAGGAATAATGAGCGCAGCTCTGGGATTCAAGGTTTACGTCCATATGTCGGCTGATGCAAGACAATGGAAAAAGGATCTGCTGAGACGAAAAGGAGTTAACGTCATAGAGTATGAATCAGATTATAGCAAAGCAGTTGAAGAAGGCAGAATGCAATCTAATATGGATCCTTTAAGCTATTTTGTGGATGATGAAAACTCCAAAGCCTTGTTTATGGGGTATTCCGTAGCCGCATTGAGGTTGGCTAATCAGCTTAAAGACATGGGAATTGAGGTAGATGAGGATCATCCACTGTTTGTCTATCTCCCATGTGGAGTAGGAGGAGGGCCTGGTGGCGTAACCTTCGGATTAAAGCAGATCTATGGCCCCAATGTACACTGTTTCTTTGCAGAACCTACCCATGCTCCCTGCATGTTGTTAGGGATGATGACCGGACTCCACGATAAAATATCGGTTCAAGACATCGGTTTGGACAATATAACTGAAGCCGACGGTCTTGCAGTGGGAAGGCCATCCGGCTTTGTTGGAAAAATCATGGAAGCTATTTTAAGCGGAATATTTACCATAGAGGATAATAAACTTTATAAATATCTCTCCATGCTTGCAGATTCGGAAAATATTTTCATAGAACCTTCTGCTGCTGCAGGCTTTGACGGACCGGCATGGCTTATGTCAAGCCCTGAAGGCAAAGAATATATAGATTCTATGAATCTGCACAGCAAGATGGATAATGCTTGTCATATTGTATGGGCTACCGGAGGAAGCATGGTGCCTGATACCATAATGATGAGCTACTACCACAAAGGAAAGAGCATACGATAAAGAAATAGAAAGGCTTCCTTCAAAAGCGTTTCTATAACAATCAAGGTAGAGCCTTTCTTGAAATGATTTTAACTGAAAGTATAAATTAAGAATTTATACTTTCTAAACATTATAAATAAAAATAACGGAGTCTTCATTTACTCCGTTATTTTTATTTGTATTATCAACGTTTTTTTCAGTCATAATTTACAATCTGAACCCTGCCACATTACTCTGTAACTCTTCAGCCAGCTTTGATAGTTCCTTAGCCATATTGGCTATCTCCTCCATGGCAGCTGTCTGTTCTTCCGAAGCTGCGCTTATTTCTTCGCTTGAAGCAGCAGTTTCCTCAGCAATGGATGCTATGCTTTCTATGGATTCATTCATGCTTCTGCTGCCTTCAGCTACCTGCTGCACTGACGCGCTCAACTCTTGTATCTGACTTGTAATGTTGTTTATATGGTTAAATATGTTTTCAAAGGAGTTTCCTGCTCTGTTAACAGCTTCTACTCCATCAGAAACTTCATTTGTAACGGCACTCATTATATCTATTACCTTATTGGTTTCATTTTGAATGTTTCCTATGAGGTTTGCAATCTGTACCGCCGATGATGAGGATTCTTCTGCCAGTTTTCTCACCTCATCGGCCACCACCGCGAAGCCTTTCCCCGCTTCACCCGCTCTTGCTGCTTCAATGGCTGCATTTAATGCCAATAGATTCGTTTGGCCTGCTATTTCCTTAATAACTTCTACAATTTCACCTATTTTGCTGGATTCATTGCCCAATGCCTTCACGCTTTCAGAAGATTCTTCCGTAACCTTTTGGATGTATTGTATTTTCTCTACAGCTTTCTTTGCTTCATTTAGCCCATTGTTTGCCTCTTTTATAATATTTGTGCTTGCCATTGCGGCAGAATTAGCATTTTCGGCAACCTGTTGTATGCTTTCGGCAATCTGGTTCACCATCCCGCTTGCCTGTGATGCATCTTCCGCTTGTTTTCCAGCTCCTGAAGCCAGCTGATTTATGGTTGAAGCCACTTCTTCTGCTGCTGTTGTGGTCTGCTGAGACGAAAATGATAGCTGCTGGCTTGATACCGCCACTTTTTCAGAGGCCTGGAGAACATTGCTTATAACCGCATGCAGGCTGTTTATCATAGCATTGAATGAATCAGCCAGATCTCGTATTTCATCATTGCTCTTCACATCGACAGACTCTATTGTCAAATTGCCTTCTGCAATATTCCTTGCTATATGGGCCATCTGAGCAATAGGCTTGCCAATCATGCGGGACATGGTCAATGATATGAAGAATCCTATAAGTATGCTTAATGCAATAATAGCAGTTGTAACAAATCTTGTTTCTTTATATAATTTGTTGCATTCCTCATAAGCCTCTAAAGCTAATTGATTTTTTGATTCAATTAGAGCATCCACCTCTTTTCCTATACTGTTTGATAGGAGACGATTTGCCTTTGCCTGTACTTCTGCATATGCAACGAGGTTTTTGTTAGCTGATTGTATCAATACATCTTCATTGGTTTTCAGTTCACTCCAGAATTTTTCTATTTCAGCGATTCTCTTCTTTCCCTCTTCACTGGTCTCAATTTCTTTATAGGCTGCCAAGCTTGACTCAAATCTATCCATCATTGATTTTATACTGTTTGAATATGTATACCTCTCATCAGAGTGTGTTGCCATTATGATATTATATCGGTCTTCTCCCATAGACATCAAGCTGACCTGGGCATCCTTTATGTACTGAATACCTTTAAGTTGTATTTCATATAAATCATTTAACTGATTTTTTAGCTTTTCAATATTGTAAACACTATTTACGCCTGAAATAAAAATCAGTACATTCAAGATAACAAAAGCATATACAAGCTTCCTCCTTATGGTCATTTTTCTCCCTTGTTTTGCTTTAAAACCCTTTTGTCTTGGGAGCCTTTCCTTAATAGCCTTAATGGGATTAACAGGCCTTTCACTCCTGAAATTGATTTTCAAAGGTTTCAGTTTCATTTGTCTCTTCTTGGCAACTTTTTTACTAAATATCCTCCTCATATATAATCCTCCTTTGTTGCACAGATTGTTGCATAAATATTGTTTATATTCTGCATTTGCTAATTTTTATACATATCCATCTACTTCGACATTTTTCCTATTTTTCCTTTTTTATATATTAAAATATAACAAAAAAGGTTGCTTCATAGGTTTTGTTACTCAGGAATCCTTCATTATCTTATTTTTCCAATAAAAGTCACCTCTCATCATATAGTCAGAAAACAATACAATAGTTGTGGATAAACTTGATGAGGAAGAGTTGGGAAATTAATTTTTACCACTTCCCCATATCTCTCATATAATACTATCCCTTCATTTTAAGTGATTTCATAAAAAAACATACAAAAAGGATGATACAGCTAATTGAACATAGCTACATCATCCTTTCTTAATTCCAGTCACCAACCGAGTTTTCAAAGGTTGATTTTACCTGCCTATCTCATAAGCAGATTATATAGCACTTGGGCCATTTCCCCTCTGGTAGTCATACCATTGGGGTTGAGTCTGCCTTCGTTTCCTCTCATGATTCCCACTTCCACAAGATGCTTCATGGCCTCATAGGTCCATGGTGCAACACTGTTTGCATCATCAAAGGATGATATGTATCTGCTGTCAGTCCTTTCCGGCAATCTTCCTATGGCTTTCAGTCCATTGTACAGCAGAGTTGCCATTTCTTGATGAGTAATTTCTTTTTCCGGCCCGAACATGTTATTTCCAATACCTCTGGCTATGTTTAACCGTTTTGCCGTTGCAAGATAGCCGGTGTAATAGGTATCTCCTACGTCCTCAAAATTGTCTTTAATGTCTATATCAGGAGCTATTCCATATGCCTTCATGAGCATTACCATGAATTGCCCTCGGGTCAGATTTGCTCCGGCATTGAAGTTGCCGTCTCCCGTGCCTGTACTTATCCTCCTTGTGGATATAAAAGTGACAGCCTTGCTGTACCATGCATTTTCTGCCACATCCTTGAAGTTTACCTTGTTGTAGCCTACAGCATACAGGGAGAAATGCTTTGTGGTAAAGCCAATTCTTCCTGTTACCGGGTCATAGATGCTGTTGCTTATCACATCTAATTCTCCTGAGGCATTGGGGGCCTTTTCCACTTTGAGCACAATCCTCATTATGGTGCCTTCTGTACTTCCATCTGCCTTACATATAAGTGCAGGTATTCCCACCAGCTCAGTATCACCCTTGAGTTCTCCTTTCACTGTATAGGTAAAACTGGGCAATCTTTCCCCAGCGGTCATGGTCATATCATTAGCCTTGACGGTCACCGAACGCTTTTGGATACTGAAGAAGTAGCTTTGGCTGCCTGTATAATGTATGTCATCTCCCTCCGGTATGGAGATAGTCAGCAAATATTCTCCTGCATCGGTAGGAGCCGTTGGTGATGAATAGCCTCCACCATCTGTGGATTGGTACAGCACCGTAAAGTTTTCTATATTTATCGACGAACCATCGGAGACTAGATTGAATACCGGTGTTCCCTTATAGCCATAGGATTTACCGTTATATACTCCTCCTGTCATGGTTATACCGGAAATGTTCACCGGCTGCTTGTTTGTAGTTTCCACTTCAGCCCTTGTAATGTCCCTCTTAGTCAGGTACAGGCTTCCATTGCCGGACTGCCCGGGTAGATTACGGAGAATTGGAAGCTTGTCTTTCTCAAAAATCCAGGCTATGCTGCTATCCCAGACATCTACTTCCCAATTGCCGGCTACACGTCCGGTGGTTGAATTACCGCTGCCGTTGACAACACCATCGGCATAGCAACACTGCACTGTACCGCTTGTTTTTCCCCCCAGGCCGCCGACATAATTTTTACCATATATGTTCACACTGGTTAAACTTACATTTTTTACCGTTCTACCATCGATACATCCGAACAAACCCATGTAATCATACCAGGGACGGTTAACCTTCAATCCGGTTATACTTTTGTTGTTGCCATCAAAGTGACCCTTGAATGGCTTACTACTCGTTCCAATGGGCATCCAACCCTCACCTGTGCTATAAGCGGAAAGGTCTATGTCATTTCCCAACTTCAAATAAACTGTAGCACTGCTATCATTGAGTATAAAGCTTTCCAGCCTACCCATATTGACCAAGTTGGCAATCTCAGAGAGTTGGGCCCCTGTGGTGATTACAAGAGGGTCCCTCTGGGAGGCGGAGCCCGCCATAAACAACATCATTTTCTTTTCTTTTGGAATGTATACCGTTATGCGAGGAAGTTCCACATCATCAGCAAGAATACAACTCTCTCCTACCTTTGCGGTAAACACATAAATCCCTGATTCGGGATTGTCTGGGTCATAATCATGGTCAGCTTACCAGGTTACGGATATATCCGTAGTCCTGCCTTTCACAGTACCCTTCACTGTTTCGGGAAGTATTGGGTTTCTGGTATTTTGCCAGCGGATATCATCCACAAGCTCTTCAAAAACTGTGATAATTCCCTTTGGATCATCACCAGAACCATCAACAGCATATACCGCATCTGCAACTGTGTTTTCCGGAGACAATTCTCCAACGGTTATGCCCTCGCCATTTTCAGCAGTTGCAATCTGGTAGCTTTCTGAGGCCTCCTCCATTGCATATGCGGTTATAAGCCCCGTGGTTACGATACTGAAAATGATTGTAAAAGCTAAAAATAAAGACAAAATTTCATAATCTTTTTTCTTTTTCATTTTGATCCCTCTTCCTCTTTAATCATTTGTTTCCTTTAAAATACAAATGGATATTTTATTTCACAGGTATAATAGTATCTTGAATGATTTTATCCATTTGTTGAATTTAAGTTCCTAATGCATATTATTACATTTATTCCCTTATAAGTAAAAATAACCAAAATTATATCTTTCCCACAACCTGTTGACATTTGTAGAGTAGGTCAGTGAAAAAATTAATTTTTTTCCCATATTCTTCTTCCTTCAGCATTCATCAAACCACAAGGTTTTGTAAGCCATTTCTGTAAATCATTTGCCGAATTTCTTAAATGTGAGCATGCCGTCTTTTATTCTGCCTTTTATGGTTATATCATAATGTAATCTTCTTAATGATATACCAACCTATCTTGTTCAGATATTTTCCAGCATTCTTCAATCCATAGTAATTCCTCATTCCAATTATCTTTCGATTGAGAACCTTTACCATCAGCTGTACATCCGGTGGCAAATTTGTCCTATTGTTGAATACGATTTAATAATATCACCTATCTTTTGCATAGCTTTCTTAGATGGAAACTGATGCGTCTCTTGGAATATTAGCCCCTTATGTACTTTCACCGATAAATGTGGTCCAGCTTTGCTGGACGCACGCAAAAATAAAGAGACCATATATGGTCTCTTCGTTTCTACATCTTTACAGCTTTAACCTAATATATCTCCTACTCCTTGCAATATATATTTAGGTCTGTATGCAAACTCGTAGGGTGTATTTTCATTGCTGACTCCGCTCAGCACCAATACGGTATCAATTTCTGCCTCTATACCGGATATTATGTCCGTATCCATCCTGTCTCCTATTATAACCGTATCTTCGCTTTTGCAGCCTAAGAGCTTTAGGCCCGTTCTCATCATAAGAGGATTAGGTTTTCCGACAAAATAAGCATGCTTCCCTGTTGCCATTTCAATGGGGGAAATAAGAGCTCGAGTTGCTGGAATTATTCCATCTTCTGAAGGACCTGTCATATCATAATTTGTTCCAATAAGCCTTGCTCCGTTATTCACCAGCTTCACAGCTCTTAATAGACTGTCGTAGTTGTAGCTTCTTGTTTCACCTACCACTACATAATCAGGATTTACATCATTTATGGTTATATCTACATTATATAATGCATTGTAAAGCCCCGCATCACCTATTACATATACACTGCAACCCGGTGCCTGAGTTTTCAAAAAATACGCAGTTGCCAGTGCACTTGTATAAAAATGCTTCTCATCAACATATATATCTAACCTTTCCAGCTTCTGCTTCAACTCCCTTGGAGTTTTTGAAGCATTGTTTGTGAGAAAAAGAAACTCTTTATTTTCAGCTTTTAGCCACTCTACAAACTCCTTTGCTCCCGGAAGAAGAGAATCTCCATGATATATAACACCATCCATATCACATATGAAACCCTTCTTGTTTCTTATTTCTTCCATAAACGTCACCTCCTAGTCACGCCTTATTTATTATTATACTCTTTTATGCAGAAATGTAATGGATAGAAATTCACTATTTCAACATTCTCATAGCCTCAGCAATCCTAGGTATAACCTGTTTCTTCCTTGATACCAAATCCTTTACAAACACTCCTTGACATGCTTCTACATTAAAGGATAATGTTATAATACTTGAGTTTGAGCTCCTAAATAAGAGATAGGAACCTTCCTTTATTATATCAGTAATCAATAGAAGGGTAAGATAATATTCTTTATCTGTGTAAACCTTATCAATAAAATTAATAAATTCCTCCTTGCGGCTGAATACACTATCAATATCCAGAGTAAACACTTGCCCTATACCTACTCTTCCCATTTCCATATGGAAATCCTTAAAATCCCTGTAGAATATCTCTCCTATGCTATAGCCTTCCAAAGAAGTCCCTGCCCTGAACATATTCATGGAATAGGACTCTAAATCCAACCTCACAATTTCATTTAATTCATCTGCTGCTTTCCTGTCCATATTTGTTGTTGTCGGTGACTTAAAAAGCAATGTATCCGATATGATTCCCGATAGCATCAATCCAGCTATATCATAGGGAATTTCTATTCCAATTTCCCTGAACATATTATAAACTATGGTGCAGGTGCTTCCTACAGGCATATTTCTGAAACTTATGGGCATTGATGTAGATATATCTCCTATCTTATGGTGATCAACTATTTCCAATATTTCCGCTTCATGTAAGCCTTCAACACTCTGATCATATTCATTATGGTCTACCAATATAACCTTCTTTTTATTTGGGGTCATTATATGTTTTCTTCCTATGAACCCCAAAAAAAGCTGATTTTCATCAACTACAGGAAAGTACCTGTAGTTCGTATGGATCATTTCTTCTTGTATGTCTTCCAGATATTCTTTTTCATAAAATTTTATTATATTTTTAGACTTCATTATGGATTCTACAGTGTTGCACTGACATATTAGCTTAGACACAGTATATGTATCCATTGGAACCTTTACTATTCCTATTGATTTAGCACTAGCCTCATCTATATATTTTTGAGGTATCTTCTTATTGCCAGTGATCAAGATTAGCTGTACATCCGCTCTTATAGCTTGTTCAATAACCGCATACCGATCCCCGACTATTATTATGTCTCCTTTTTGAATAATTCCTCTTAGGGACTCTTCATATAAAGCCAGCACCCTAATTCTTCCCTTTACTCTATCATTACCCTTGGACAGAATCTCACCATCCAAATCCTTTACTATATTATCCAAATAGGTGTCAAGGCTATAAAAGTCACCTTTTATTAGACCCATGGCAATATCCTTCATTGTAATTATACCTAACAAATGATTATGTTCATCAACTATGGGAAGGGTTTTTATATTGTTTTCATCCATTATTCTATATGCTTGTCGGATTGATGTATTTAGGGGTATGGGCTCTATTCTCTCATAATCCAAATCCATCACTTGAGTCTTTACATTATTGATAAGTTGAGGTTCCGGTATATTAAAATAACTCAATACAAATTTTGATTCATTGTTTAACTCTCCCAGTACACCCGGCATGGTATCATAGCCTGTCCCATTTTTTAAGTAAGATAAGGCAATGGCTGAAGCCACCGAGTCCGTATCCGGGTTCTTGTGTCCAAAAACAAATGTATCCATATCTATCTCCCACTCTCACTCTATGTAATATACATTCAGCCCCATAGGCATAATTATTTTATATTATACCTTTATATATGGAAATTGTCATGTATACAAAATATATTAATAATATAATATCTGACTCCTAAGTTGAGCTTCCATAAGCAAAATTCCACCATGAAGCATCTCTGTTTTTTCTCTTAATTGAAACTATACTATATTGATACCTTATTATGTTACCAGAATAGCTGCTACATTTCTTACGGCATTATTTCCTGCTTTTCTATCAATACAATATTTCTTATACCATTTACCTATAGAGTGAACAGATCCATTATTTCCTGCTGGTTCATCTTAGTAATCATTGTTTCCCCAGGCTGAATCACCGCTTCTATCATTTCTTTTTTCTTCTGCTGCAGTTCATATACCTTTTCTTCTATGGTTCCACGAGTAATAAGCTTTATAACCTGAACAACATTTTTCTGTCCGATTCTGTAAGCTCTGTCTGTGGCTTGGTCCTCCACAGCAGGGTTCCACCAAGGATCATAATGAATAACCATGTCTGCTCCTGTAAGATTAAGCCCTGTCCCTCCGGCTTTCAGTGATATGAGGAAAACCTTTCCTTGGCCTTTGTTGAAAGATTGCACCATTCTTTCCCTAAGCTCCGGCTTTGTGGTTCCATCCAAATGAAAATGATCTATCTTCTCTTTCTCCAGATAACTCTTAATGATATGCAGCATGGAAGCAAATTGGGAAAATAGCAGAATCCTGTGCCCACTTTCTAAAGCGGTTCCAATCAATTCTTCCAACATCTCCAACTTTCCGCTTCCTCCTCTATAACCATCAATAAAAAGCCCTGGATGACAGCATATCTGCCTTAACCTTGTTAGGGCCGCCAGTATTTTTATCTGACTTTTTTCAAAGCCAACACTGTCTATTTCCTTGGATATCTCCCCTCTGGCCTGTTGTAGATATGCCAAATAGATTTTCTTCTGCTCCTCCGTCAACTCTGAAATCATATTGCTTTCTATCTTCTCCGGCAGTTCTTTCAGCACATCCTTCTTCATTCTTCTCAGTATAAAAGGACTGATTTGCTTATTCAGTTCTTTCAATGCTTTTTCATCTTTTTCTCTTACTATAGGCTTCTCATACTTATTTACAAACTTGTTGTGGGATAGCAGATAGCCAGGCATTATAAAATCAAATATGGACCACAGTTCCGTCAACGAGTTTTCAATAGGTGTTCCGGTCAGTGCGAAGAAAACTTTTGCCTTTATGCTTTTCACAGACTTAGCGTTTATAGAGTCAGGATTCTTGATATGCTGGGCTTCATCCAAAAAACAATAAGAAAACTCCATATCCCTGTATAAATCTATATCTCTCCGGATGAGAGGATATGAGGTAACAATGATATCAGCGCTGTCTGCATCCTTCAAAAGCTTCAGCCTGTCTTTAGGTGAACCTGTTACGACAGTAACCCTCATATATGGTACAAACTTTTCCCCCTCTGCCTTCCAGTTATATATGAGAGAAGTAGGAGCTACAACAAGTACAGGTTTATGGTTTTGATTTTTCTCCGATGCCATAAATGCCAAAGCCTCCAAAGTCTTGCCCAATCCCATGTCGTCTGCCAGAATTCCACCCATACCATAAACCGCAAGGGTTTTAAGCCACCTGTACCCCACTTTTTGGTAATCCCTGAGCACCCCTTCCAGATCTCTTGGAATTTGGAAATCCATATCCTTAGGCTCCAGGATATTCTGCACCATTTGCTTGAAAGGCATATTCCTCTCCACATTTGTCAAATTGGCTTCACGAAGCTTTTTATCTAAGTATAAAGCTCTATATTTGGACAATTCCAAAGTTTCATTTCTGAGCTCACTGCCTGATATATGAAGATGCTCTATTAATTCTGATATTTCTATAATCTCGGAAGATTCAAGAGGCACAAAGGAGCCGTCTTTTAATCGATGATATTTCTTTTTTTCTTTTATGGAATTGAACAAATCTTCCAGCTCATCCCTATCTACGCCCTCAAAACTAAATGAAAACTCAAGCAAATCCCATTTCTCATTGAGCCTTACACGCCCTGAAAAGGAACGGGGGTCCTTTATGGTCATCCTTTTAAAGGCATCTGAATAGTACACCTCTGACAACTGTTGCAGTTCAGGAAGTATATCCTTTAAAAAGTAAAATATCTTCTCTTCTTCTTCAAGATAGACTTTATCTTTCATTATTTTGAATTCTGCCTTTTCCAGAAGTCCAATTATTGTTCTTTCCTTTTCCACATCCCTTATGAGTATCCTGCCATTTGACGAAATGTCTTTTCTTAAAATAAATGGGTCTATTGTATCCTCTCCATAGCAAAACTCCACTCTTGCTGAAATTCCTTTATCCAGCTTGTCAAAATATACTTTGGATAACAATTCCTGCTGATAGAAATTCTTCTCCAGCTTCGGATCTATAGAGACTTCTCCCGCATTTCTCAAATAGGGCAGAACTTCTGAAATGAATCTTTCCTTCTCATTTGAAGAAAATATTAATTCCTCTTTTTGTTTTACTATCATGTATTTAAAAAATGGAATAAATGACTGCCTCTGCTTTTCAGAAGGTTTATATATGTTTCCTTCATGGAAAAAATACTCTCCTCCACGAGTAAGAGGATATAATAACCCTTTTATATCCATTTCTAATGCCAGATTATCACCCTTGGCATTAAGCCTAAATTTAACAGGAATATCATCCTCAATTATCTTAACACTCTTCATCTCCCTATCAGCAAACCTAAATGTAAAGGGTTTAGTCTTCAGTATATCAAAAAGTCTCATCAAGATGGCATCGGATATATAAAGCTTTTTTCCTTTAAAGCTGCTGACATTGTTATATGAATAGGGATTTATAGCGATAGCCGCTTGCTCATTTTCATAGAGCTCTATTGCTAATTTGATAATTGCATTATCTGCTTCTGAAAAGCAATGCTCCCTAGGATTAAATGTAAAGTTTTTGCCAAAGGTTATTACTTTTCTCCGGTAGATTCTCTCAATAAAATCCTTGATATTTTTGACAACATATAATCTGTCTTCTCCTATTCGAAGTTCCATTGAAATAAAATTTCTTTTGAAACCATGTCCTATTTCCAAAATAACTTCCAACTTTATTTCTCTCAATGGTAACGAAGCATGTATAGATTCAAAGAAATCGAATATCTCCTTATTTGAAATATTACTTTTCTCATCTATTTTTTTACCTTTGCCAAAGCTATTCTGAGCTGCTTTAAGAACAGCTACTATGTGCTTGCATATCCCTTGATACTCATCAAATGCAGGGCAATCACAATGGCACTCACCTAAACTGCCGTCATATAAAAACTCAATTGTCACCCTGTATTCTTCATTTCCCAGCACATCAGCCTGAAGAACCATTTCTTCCTCATCAAAATATAAATTTTTCACCATGCCTCTTTGATAGTAATTAACACCTCTTGCATAAACACTAAAATTAGAGACATTTTGTAATATTTCTTCATCGACTATATTCAATCTATACATATTAGACTCCTTTGGAAAGATATGATAATGTGTTTGTTATAGCCATCTCGATACTTTAATACAACATACCCAAATTTACTTCTTTGATAATGATCATCTATCAAACCTTCTTTCCTATTTCCTATATAGCTCCATGCCTTCATTAATCAGTTTCTCTTCCCAAATCATATGCAACAACACCAACTCATCCTTATAATCCGTCTTGGTTTCATCCTTGTCATACTCAAGATGTTCAAGTATCTCAACAACAAAATTCTCTTGACCGTATTCATTCCATTCCTTCTGCAATTCCCTGCAAGGATGCATATTAGCTCCCAACCTAACTTTAGTGCCGTTCATCACACCTCTCAAGTCAGGAGTTGCCTGAATATAGCATTTGTTATTTGCTTTGCATCGTATCATAAATATACCCATATCAGGCTTCATCTGTTTATACCATTCCTTAAGCTCCTTCTTTCTGTCCATCAGTTTTCACCTTCTTCATCCTTGGATGTAACCCAATATTCTGCTCCGTTAGGGGTTCTCCCCATATACTTATAATCAATGAGGGACCTTCTCAGTAAAAAATAATCATTGAAGGTATGCCATTTATTTATTATCTCATTGACCTCCTTTTCATTATAGATTCTGTCCCTTTCAAATTTATCGGCCAAGTAGCCTACTACAGCTATCTTAGTCTTGCTGGCTGCAGGCCACTGCTTTATTTTACCCTCCTGATCCAAAAATTGTGAAATATTTACTTTTTTCTTTTCATCAGTCATTAACTAATACCCCATCTCTTTCAATATTCTCGATAAAGTGAACAACCTCTCGCTTATGAGTTCATCATCATTGCTCAATGCCTGACTGAAGAGCTTAATATCTTCATCAATCTTCTCGTTGTCTGTGCATACAGCCACCGTCATGGCATCTCCCTGGAGTCCAACCCTGTCTATTACAGGGTTTTCCTGATCATATAACTTCTCATAGCGATAAGCTTCCCTGAAATACAGCTTTGCTCTGCAAACGAGTATTGCTAAATCTAATACTCTATGCAAGGGCAATTCTTCAGACTGTCTTGACCATTTCTCACCAGTGTATCTCCATACCTTGGCCGAAATATCTACCTTTCCTCTGTCGTTCCACTGGGCCAATCCCAATGACAAGCCCTTGGCATCTGTGTTATATGCATATCTTCCATCTACATTTTCATAGTTTTCTGATACTATGACAGGTTTATGCTTCAAGTTTGTTGGTATCTTCATAATTTCTACCTCCAAATACTAACCTAATTACTGTTCTATTCATGTATTTATTTACTAAATTACTAATATAGTATATTAGTAATTTTACCAGATGTCAATATAGAATGAATTCTTCAAAAGCTAAAAATAAAACTGTAATTTTCTCCTACAATTGGAGCATTGCATATGTTGCATCTTCACAACTAATACTAATCATATAATGTTTAAAATTTTAATTATTGCAGGCATAATCCTTGCGTAGGAGATGAAACAATGGAAGAAAACCTAAAGAAATCAGTAACATTTATGGAGGCAATAGCATTAGTAGTGGGCATGATAATAGGCTCCGGCATATTTCTCAAACCTGGAATTGTGTTCAGCAATGCAGGCTCACCAATGATGGGAGTGCTGGCCTGGATTGCCGGAGGTGTTATAACATTAGCTTCAGCCCTTACAGTGGGAGAAGTTGCATCCTCCATTCCAAAGACAGGAGGCCTATATGTTTATCTTGAAGAATTATACGGAGAAGTATGGGGATTCATGTTGGGCTGGGTCCAGACAGTAATATCCTATCCCGCTTCAGGGGCAGCATTGGCAATAGCCTTTGCCACTTACTCCGCATTCTTTATACCCATGACTGAATTTCAGCAGAAATTATTGGCAATTGCTATATTGGTATTTGTGATAATAATGAACATAATATCCACAAAATACGGTGGAATTATTCAAGTCATATCAACTATAGGAAAGCTCATTCCCATTGCAGGGATTGTCATTTTTGGTTTGATAAAGGGGACAGCCCATGATTTCCGATCTATACCTGTAATAACAGAAGGAGTCGGCTTTGGAGCTGCAATACTGGGCACCTTGTGGGCCTATGACGGTTGGCTGGGTGTTACAAACATGGCAGGAGAGCTTAAAAACCCTGCAAAAGAAATGCCTAGAGCCATAGTTTTGGGAGTTTCAACGGTTACATTAATATATGCCTTGATGAACATCGCAATGCTCAATGTAATGCCAATAGAAAAAATCGCTGCATCAACCAGACCTGTATCTGATATTGCCATTGAGATATTCGGAAACGCAGGCGCTTCATTGATAACGGCAGGTATTATGATATCTGTATTTGGTGCCATGAACGGCTATATAATGACAGGCGCTCGTGTGCCCCTTGCCATGGGAGAAAGAAAACAGCTTCCCTGCTCAGATTTTCTGGCAAAGATACATGAAAGCTTCGGGACCCCTGCCAACGCCCTTATAATTGAGGGTATTATAGCTATAGCTTATATTTTTTCAGGAACCTTCAACACTCTGACGGATTTGCTGGTATTTGTTCTTTGGATATTCTTTGTAATGGGTGTATTTAGCATATTCATATTGAGAAAAAGGGTGCCTGTAGACAGAAGGCCCTATAAAGTACCTCTCTATCCCATAACTCCTATTGTGGGAATACTGGGAGGAATCTATATCATATACAGCACCATAATATCTGAGCCATTAAACTCAATAATCGGGATATGTATAGCTTTGGTGGGCCTTCCTGTATTTTATTATTTAAAGAGAAAAAATCGAGTAGGAGGTAGGTGATTATTTCACCTACCGACCTCTCACACCACCGTACGTACCGTTCGGTATACGGCGGTTCAATAGGACTTAATGAACAAGTGAATATCTTTCCGAAATGCTTTGAAGACCTAACTTCTTAAGGTATTCATTGGTAATTGTCATACTGAGTATGGGGCTGTTGGCTATTCGCCAATAGCCTTTTCTTGTGTTTGCAAATTCCCAGGCTTTCCTTTTGTCTATTCCCAGTTTTACGAGATTATCATACTTCGTTCTGATTTTCTTCCATTGTTTCCAGAAGCACATCCTTATCCTGCGTCGCATCCACTCGTCTATCTTCCGGGCGGTTTTTCCCATGTCTGCAATACTAAAGTAGTTTACCCATCCGATTATACACTGGTTCAGTTTTCCTATTCTCCATGCCATACTCTTACCGTTACTTCTTGCCGTGATTTCCCTTATCTTATTCATGAATCTTCTGACTGGTTTATCATGCGCACGGATTCTGATTTCACCTTTTCTGCTGTAAAATGAGAATCCTAAAAACTTGAGATTCCACGGCCTTCCTACGGTACTCTTATCCCTGTTGACTTTGAGTTTTAACTCTTCTTCGAGGAATCGAGTGACGCTCTTCATAACCCGTTCTGCTGCTTTCCTGCTTTTAACGTAAATGTTACAGTCGTCCGCATATCGGCAGAATCTTCGCCCTCTTTTCTCCAGTTCCTTGTCCAGCTCGTTGAGCATGATATTACTGAGCAGTGGGCTCAAAGGGCCTCCCTGTGGACACCCTTCCTCTGTCTCTGTTACTACTCCATTTATCATTACTCCTGATTGCAGATATTTTCTTATGAGTGTTAGCACTCTTTTATCTTCAATCTCTTTTGCGAGAAGTCCCATGAGTTTGTCATGATTTACAGTATCAAAGTATCTTGCAAGGTCTATATCAACAACCCAGTTGTAGCCTGATTGTATGTACTCCTTGCATTTTACTATCGCCTGTTTTGCGCTCCTTCCCGGTCTGAACCCGTAACTGTTGTCTGAGAACTTAGGTTCGAATATCGGGGTTAGTACTTGTGCTATTGCCTGTTGTACTACCCTGTCTACTGCCGTAGGTATACCAAGCATTCGTTTTCCCCCGTCTGGTTTCGGTATTTCTACCCTCCTTACAGGGGCGGGTTTGTACTTCCCTTCCAGTATTGCCTGCCTAAGTTGAGTGCCATTTTGCTTAAGGTATTGTAGAAGTTCATCTACTGTCAACCTATCTACTCCATAGCTCCCTTTATTTGCCTTGACCCTCTTGTATGCTCTGTTCATATTGTCCCGGTCAAGTATTTCCTCAAGCAAGCCTCCGGCATATTCACCGTCATCGTTTCTTCCTTTTTCTGACGCCGTTAAAATGCTCCGCACTCCTGCTTTGCCTTCAGGTTCCACCTTTGACTTTATCAGGTAGCCTTCATTATGAAGTTGTCTGCTTTCAACACATTTTATCGAGTCCTTCAAAATTCAGAAACCTCCTATTGTTCGGTCCTTCCGCCGCTGTTCATGACCACCGGCGTACTATGACCTCTGCTGACTTCTGACAGTTCAGTCATACATCACTGCATGGGTTGCTGATTCAAAATTCATTTCCTCAGCTTATCTGTCAGACCTCCGCGGGTAAGCTCGCGCCCTTTCATCCCATCTACCTGCTGCATTTACACCATAGACCTCGGATAGCATTGGACTTCGTTTTGTTTAGCAAACTCATCCGGTCTATATATGCCTCATATGCAGTTCCTGTTCGTCAGGCCGGGACTTTGCCTCCGGCTTCCTTCAGATTCCACCTCACGATGGACACCCTTGCCCTTGGCTAACGGTTGGTGCTATCAACCCCCGTAACGGACTTTCACCGTCAAGGTCGCGCGCATGCCGCGCACACTATAACAAAAGGAGCAAGCTTGGTGCCTGCTCCTTCTCTATTTATGATAAATCTATTTTATGTCATTTATATCACCAATGACATAGCCTTTTGCTCTCACTCCGTCTATTATGGCGCCAAGAGCATCAGCATTATCTTTAGACACTGCGTGTAGTAATAATATTGCCCCGTTATGTAAATTTCTCATAACCATATTATAAGCATATTCAGGTCCTCTAACTTTATCGCGATACCAGTCATCATAGGCAAAACTCCAAAATACGTTCCTATAACCAAGCTTTTGTGTTAATGCAAGACTTCTTTCACTGTATTCACCCTTTGGAGGTCTTAGGAATTTCATATCCTTACCGAATTTTTCTTTAAATGCGCGGCTGAGCCCGATAACTTCTTCTTCAAGCACTTTATCCTCCAATTGCGGAAGGCTGGGATGATTAATTGTATGATTTCCTACCGTATGACCTTCATTAACCATTCTCGCCACAAGATCCTCATGTTCTTTAAGATAAGGACCGGTAATAAAAAAAGTTGCTTTTACATTTTTCTCTTTCAGCACGTCAAGTATTTTAGATGTATAGCCATTTTCATAGCCTTCATCAAAAGTAAGATATATTACTTTCGATGAAGTATCGCCAAGATAGAAACCTCCATACTTAGAAAGCAATTCAGGTGCACCCGGGTCTGCTTTGGGAAGCTGCCCCCCTGGGCTTCTTGATAATCCCCAGCTATATACCCTATTGTCATACTGTTCGTTAAAAGCATTAACGCTTTCCATATCATTTGAATATTCAATATCCGATGCTGTGTCTTCAGTAAGCCTGCCACTGACTTCTACGTCAAAATCCATATTTTCAAAATTGCTGGAATA
>ENA-OWPA01000119-OWPA01000119.1-bioreactor-metagenome-genome-assembly--contig:-NODE-119-length-146749-cov-7.631477_pt1 | contig 146749 bp, 119 predicted proteins | sample MGYA00238139_ERZ651803 | MGnify/ENA primary metagenome ERZ651803 (study PRJEB26909, sample SAMN07631231) | bioreactor metagenome | isolation source: Switchgrass digestor | place: USA: Dartmouth...
TAATCCGTGCAAAAGTTCTTCGGTTATAGTAATATTAAACTGAGCCATGGTTCATCCTCCTCGGTTTGGTATTTGTTTAGCAACTATATTTTACCGAGGTATGAGCTTTGGCTCAACTCCTTTTTACACCATTATATAGACTTAATCTAAGAATGGATTTCTATGAAGTTATAGAAAAAAGAAGAACAGTAAGAGATTTTGAAAAGGCTGAAATAAATGATGATATCATCGAAAGAATAATAGGAGCAGGTCTTAAGGCCCCGACAAATGACCATATGAGGGATTGGCATTTTATAGTGCTGAAAGATAAACAGGCTGTTCTGCAGCTTATTGATATTATTCCGAGAGGAATATCAGATGAAGACATGGAGCAATTGCTGAAGGACTGGAATCTGAATGATCCTACGCAACAAGAATGTTATAGAATCGCTGTACCAAAACAATATCGAATGCTTGCTGATGCTTCAGCGATTATTATACCTTTGCTAAAGCAAAAAGTTGATATCATGAAGCCTGACAATCTTTCTCATCTGAATGGTTTTGCTTCAATCTGGTGCTGTATCGAAAACATATTTTTAGCAGCAACGGCAGAGGGATACGCGTGTAATCTGAGAATACCTTTAGGTGATGAGGATAAACATGCAAGAAAGGTATTAGGTTTTCCGGAGGATTACCTGATGCCATGCTTAATTGGTCTTGGCATACCAAGCAAAGATGCAAAAATGGTAGAACAAAAGGAAATCAATTTAAAGGAAAGAATACATTACAATAAGTGGTGATATAGAGAGAATGGACCATTCTTTTCGCCTGGCATGACAATTATTTGTCAAACCACCTGTCCCCTGTACTCAAAATGAGTTAAAGTGTACGTCCCCTGTACTCATTTACGGAGGAGCCAGCGTTTCAGGTCGTCTTTCTTTATGATGCCTGTAACGAGGTATATGGCGGCAAGAATCAGAAACGCGGTAACCACGGTCAGGAGCCGCAATAATTTAAGCGGCAGATCCCAGTTGAGCAGGAAGTTTCTGAACGCGAATACGAAAAACACTCCCGCCAGGGATGCCGAAAGCGGTTTTAAAAGCCATTGGCCTGCGTCGATGGAAATGCCGGTTAATTTTGAAATCTCCCTGAAATTGAACGCTATTGTGATAATGCTTCCCGCGATTATTGCATAGATGTAAGCGTCTACGCCCATTATGGGCATAAGGAACCATATAGCCGCGATTCTTATTATGCTTCCGGTCATGGTGTTCACGAGTATGGCTGATTCCCTGGCAAGCCCGTTAAGTATTCCAAGCATGGTTTGCTGCAGGTACAGAAAAACGCCTGAGAGCGAAAGGAGCCGCAGGATGGGACCCACATCATTTCCCGGGTAAACAAGCTCGGCCAGCTCATCGCTGCACGAGGCAAAAAACGATGTGAATATGAGACCCATTATTATTGTCAGCCTTATTGACTCGGATATTTGCCTGTTGGCGATCCTGTACTGTCTGGCAGCCACCGCTCCGGCTATAGCGGGAACAAGCGCCGTTGCCAGCGACATGGGGATCATTGACGGGAAAAATACCAGCGGGGAAGCCATACCTGTCAGCTTTCCGAATGCTTTCAGGCTTTCCTGGAATGTCAGGCCGGACATAACCAGTCTCTGGGGTATCAGCAGGCTTTCTGCAGTTCCTATCAGCGACAGCACGAGCCGGTTCGCCGATATGGGAAACGAAACTTTCACTATCTTCTTAATCATGGTCCAAAGACTTTCTTTTTTCGTGCTTTTAAGCTCATAAAGGGTTCGCTTGTTCGAGAACAGGAAAGCGATATACACTACCAGGACATTGGCGCATTCGCCGATAAGCATTGCCAGGACGGCCAACAGGCACATACTCTCTATGCCTTTGCCCCTGAAGGAATCTGCCATGACCAAGACAAAAACAAGCTTGATGACCTGTTCCGCTATCTGTCCTATGGAGTTGGGCAGCATTTCCTGCTTGCCGTAAAAGTATCCCTTGTATGCGGATACGGCGGCGATTGGGGGCACCAGGACCAGTATCCAGAAAAGGGAACTTCTTGTCCTTGTGTCTCCCGTGGTGGCCAGGACAAGAGCGTCAATATTGAAAAGCAGGATGCCGCATATCACGATGCCCGCGGCAAGAACTATGCCGGCTGACACTGCCGTTATTTTCACGCCTGCGTATCTTTGACCCTTTGAAGTTTCCTCGGCAACAAAACGTGATACCGCTACCGATACGCCTGCAGACAGGACCAGGACCAGCAGGGAATAAATCGGTGTCATTAGCTGATAAAGCCCAAGGCCTTCCGTACCTATGCAGTTGGCGATAAAGATACGATACGCGAATCCCAACGCCTTTACTATAAAGCCTGTCACTGTCAGGATGGCCGTGTTGTACTTAAGGGAGCGCCGAGCCATGACAACCTCCCGCTTTTAATCACTGACTTTCCATAATATGTGAATCGCTGAAATAATATGATTATCCTGCCTGTACTATTACGGCCGGTACCGGAAGGTAATATGGCATACGCCGAATGTCATGGTCATCATTCAAAATCACCCCTGGGGTGATTTAAACCAGAAAAAATTAAAAGTATAATATCTGCAATACAGTCATATAATAGCACGATTGTTCCATCTTCTGTGAGAATCACTCATGTTATTTCTATTGCATGAATTAATCAATAGTAGGAGGAATGCCTATGAAATTAAAGAAAGCTTGCTGCTGATTCTATGTCTTGCTTTCAGCTTTGTCGCCTGCGGGACCAGGAGATCGGACGACGATGACGATGGCGACTCCGTGTCAAGTTCCAGGCGAAACAGGGATGACGATAACGATAACGGCAAAGGCAAAAAGTCCAAGGAGAAAGATGAAAAGGACGACAAGGATGAAAAAGACGATAAGGACGTGAGGAACGATACAGGCATCGGCGGTTTATTTGGCGGCGATGATCCTTACTATAATAATTCAGGATCAGACATCCCAAAAGGGTATCCGATAGATGAATACCCGCTCTACAAGGGGTACCAGGTCATCCGGGGAACCAGAAACGTCAGGGACAGCGGAGCCAGCGATTTCGAGCTGTATATTAAGTATACTGACGGAGACTATGATACTATAAACGAATTTTACAGGGACTACCTGGAAGGCACAGAAGAATACAGAGTAACAAAAATAGAGTCGGATAATGTACACTACTATGAAGGCGAGAAGGCTGGATACAAATTCGATATTGTTGTATATGATGAACCATCCGAGGGTTTTATAGGAGTTACCTTCTTTCTGCAGGGGATTCCAACAGTCCAGGGCGCATTAAAGTCATTGGATGTAGTCGATCTTCCTCCCGGGTATCCGTCAGATAAGGTCCCCATAATAGACGGCGGTATAGTAAACAAGGCATACATAGATGATTATAATGGCAAAATAACCTATTATGTAACTGTCTATACTGAAAAGCCGATCCAGGAAATCCTGGAATACTATGACAGCATATTAAACCTGGAGAATGAGTATAAATACAGCAATGATACAAGCATTCATCTCTCTGGCAGTACAGATGACTATTCAATCTCTATCTATGGTTATGAGACCTCCATAGGTTATGCCTGGGTACCCATGTATTACATTGAGCTTCAGCCAAAACAATAAACAAGCGGGGGTTTTAAGCCTTTATTATCAGGAGGAATGAATATGAATTTCAAAAAGTTTTTGAGTTTGATGCTGATTATATGTCTTGCTTTCAGCTTTGTCGCATGCGGAACCAGGAGGGCGGACGACGATGACGATGACAGCTCCGTGTCAAGCTCCAGGAGAAACAGGGATGATGACGACGATGACGACGACAGCTCCGTGTCAAGCTCCAGGAGAAACAGGGATGATGACGACGATGACGACAAAACTGCTGACGATGATGACAATGGTAAAAAGTCAGATGATAAGGGCAGCAGGGATGATACAGGCGTAGGCGGTTTATTTGGCGGCAGCCCCGACGCCAGGGACGACAGGGAGGATGATGAGGACTGGGACGACGATAGTTGGTTCGGCGGTGGATCCTATACTCAGGGAAGCGTTCCCAGGGGGTATCCGGCAGACAAATATCCGATTTACGAGGATGGCAAGATCCTGTTTGGATACGAGGACAAAAACGAGTTTGGAGCCAGCGTTTATTCAATAGGCATTCTCTATGAAAACGGAGATATTGATACAATAAACGCTTATTACCGGGATTATTTGAAACATGCCGATTATTATACTGAAGACAAACAGGATTACAATGGGCTTATGTATTATCATACAGGCAGGCTGAAGGGATACAATTTTTTCTTTACGGTCGCAGAAGACCCTGCCAATGACGGCATAGCGGTTTTTATAGATCTTGAAGAGATCCCTTCAGCGAGCAGTGTACTTAAAGAATATCAGGAATATGCAGAAGAACTTCCGGCCAGGTATCCTTCAGCCCAGTTCCCCATAATTGACGGCGGAATCGTAGCAGGAGCACGTGAAGGAACTATTGAGGGCAAATATTCCTGCCTGGTTTCGGTCTATACCGATAAATCTTTGAAGGAAATCCTTGAATTCTACGAAAGTGTTATAGGCAGCATAAAGAACAAGTATAAATACATAGATGAAGAGTATTTTACCCTGAGTGGCGAAACAGATAACTACCTCTTTTCCATAAGAGGCTACACGGATATTCTGGAGGATGCCGAAGTAGTCCGTTACGATATTGATGTTGCTATAAAATAACGAGCTCCTGACTGCATCACCGGAAATATGCAGGGACTGTCTCATGAGTATGCCGGCAGCATTTGCTCTGAGACAGTCCCCGTTTTATATCCAGGGCAATCAAACCGTGCGAAAAACATTTATTATATAATACTATATGGGATTATTCGGCTGTTCCATTTACTTATTTTCTGATTCTGAATAAGAAAGCAAGTAAATAACGTCACCAGTTATTTCTGTTGAAGAAGCCTGATCGTATTTGTTAAAATATGATTAACTGTATATTTATTTACCGTTATGCATAGCGCATAACAGAAAGGAGATCCGCTGATGTACCGCATAGTCAGAAAGGAAGTCCTTAATCCCCAGGTAAAACTCCTTGAGATAGAGGCTCCATACGTTGCCCGTAAGGCGGAACCCGGCCAGTTCATAATCCTGCGTGTCGATAAGGATGGAGAACGAATCCCGCTTACAATAGCCGATTATGACAGAGAGAAGGGAACTGTCACAATAATTTTCCAGGAAGTCGGAGCTTCGACAATGAAGCTGGGCCAGTTGAACGAAGGAGATTCGCTCCAGGATTTCTGCGGCCCGCTGGGCGTAGCATCCCATTTTGAAGGAGTAAAGAGAGCGGCTGTCATAGGCGGCGGCCTGGGAACGGCGATCGCGTATCCCCAGGCTAAGAAGCTGCATAACATGGGTGTTTCGGTTGACGTTATAACAGGATTCAGAAACAAGGACCTGATTATACTGGAAAAAGAGATGGCTGCCGTATCTGACAGGCTTTTTGTCACGACCGACGACGGTTCCAACGGTACAAAAGGTTTCGTGTCCGATATCCTAAAGAAGCTCCTGGAAGAAGGCGCTGCTTATGATGTAGTTATCGCCATAGGCCCTCCCATCATGATGAAAGTTGTCTGCGACGTTACAAGGCCATATGGCATAAAGACCATTGTCAGCCTCAATCCCATTATGATAGACGGGACCGGCATGTGCGGAGGCTGCCGCGTTACCGTGGGCGGGCAGACTAAATTCGCCTGCGTGGACGGCCCGGATTTCGACGGTCACCAGGTAGATTTTAACGAGCTCATGAGACGCCTTTCTATGTACAAGGATTTTGAAACTGCTTCCGTTGAAAGGCATAAGTGCAGATTGGAGGGCGTTGCCAATGGCTAATATGTCACTGAAAAAAGTTCCCATTCCTGAGCAGGACCCAAAGGTCCGAAGCAGGAATTTTGACGAGGTCGCCCTCGGATATACCGAGGAGATGGCCATAGAAGAAGCTAAGCGTTGCTTGAACTGCAAGCACAAGCCCTGTGTCAGCGGATGCCCGGTCAATGTCAGGATCTCGGAGTTTATAGCTCTCATAGCCGAAGGAAAGTTCGAAGAGGCTTACGAGAAGATCCTGGAGACAAACAGCCTGCCCGCCGTCTGCGGCCGTGTCTGCCCCCAGGAAACCCAGTGCGAAGCCAGGTGCGTCAGGGCCATAAAAGGCGAATCGGTGGCCATTGGGCGCCTTGAGCGTTTTGCCGCTGACTGGGCAATGAAGAATACGAAGAGAAAATACAAGGATATTCCGAAGAACGGGAAAAAGGTTGCCATCGTAGGTTCAGGCCCCGCAGGATTGTCTTGCGCCGGTGACCTTATAAAAATGGGATATGATGTGACTATATTCGAAGCATTCCATATGCCCGGAGGAGTGCTGGTATACGGCATCCCCGAGTTCAGGCTCCCGAAAAGCCTGGTCCAGGAAGAGATAAACGGGCTCCTCGAACAGGGTGTTGAGATAAAGACGAACATGGTCATAGGTAAAGTACTGACCATAGACGAACTTTTCGAAGAAGGATACTCGGCGGTATTTATCGGTTCAGGGGCCGGGCTGCCCGTATTCATGCGCATCCCGGGCGAGAACCTTAACGGCGTATATTCTGCGAACGAGTTCCTGACCCGTATCAACCTTATGAAAGCGTACAGGGAAGACGCCGAGACTCCCATCATGCGCGGTAAGCTGGTCGCCGTGGTGGGCGGCGGCAATGTGGCCATGGATGCCGCAAGATCGGCCCTGCGCCTGGGAGCTGAAAAAGTATATATCATATACAGGCGTTCCGAGGCAGAGATGCCTGCCCGCCTGGAGGAAGTGCACCATGCGAAAGAGGAAGGCATCATATTCAAGCTGCTCACCAACCCGGTGAGGATAATCGGCGACGAAAAAGGCTGGGTAAAAGGTATAGAGTGTATCGAGATGGAACTTGGCGAGCCCGACGCGTCCGGCAGGCGCCGTCCCGTGCCGAAGCCGGGCAGCGAGCATGTGATCGACGTTGATACTGTTATCATGGCTATCGGTACGTCTCCCAATCCGCTCATCAGGAGCGCGACCCCGGACCTTGCTACCAACAAGTGGGGCTGCATCGAGGCCGATGAAGAGACCGGCAGGACCAGCAAGGAAGGCGTGTTCGCCGGCGGTGACGCAGTTACGGGTGCCGCGACGGTCATCCTGGCCATGGGCGCCGGAAAAAAAGCCGCAAAAGCCATCGACGAATACATAAAGAGCAAAAACGTGTAATTGGGGACGGAGGTTTTTTACACATTTTTGTGCAAGAAACCTCCGTCCCTCTTTACACACTTTTTTCACATTCTTTTGCAACTTTCTCAATCAATTCTTGCATATTCTTATCAGTATCTGTTATAATTTTAACTGGTTTGAACAGTCCAGGCTGTGGGGCCGGCCGAATGACTGAAATTCAATAGTTTCATAAGTTAATAATTCCCCTCCCGCAGCATGCGTGCTGAAAATAAAATATTTTTTTATTTTTTGGATTAACATCAGAATGCAAGCGGTAATAATTATTACTGCATATTACCGGCTTGTCGCCTGATGGTTAACGAGGAGGTCATTATGAAAATTTTAGCCGATGTGTTTGAGCAGGTAGTTAAAAGAAATCCGGGCGAACCTGAATTCCATCAGGCAGTGAAAGAGGTGCTTGAATCACTGGAGCCCGTCGCCGAAAGGCATCCTGAGTATGTTAAAGCAGGAATTTTTGATCGCATCGTAGAACCCGAAAGGCAAATCATATTCCGTGTGCCATGGGTGGATGACAATGGCAAGGTACATGTCAATCGTGGTTTCCGCGTACAGTTCAACAGCGCTATAGGTCCTTACAAGGGCGGGATCCGTTTCCATCCCTCCGTTAATATTGGCATAATCAAGTTCCTTGGCTTTGAGCAGTGCTTCAAGAACTCCCTTACCACACTGCCGATGGGCGGCGGCAAAGGCGGATCTGATTTTGACCCCAAGGGCAAGTCGGAAATGGAGATCATGCGCTTCTGCCAGAGCTTCATGTTCGAACTGGCCCGGCATATAGGTCCCGACACCGACGTTCCTGCCGGGGATATAGGTGTTGGCGCGCGTGAGATTGGTTATATGTACGGAATGTACAAGAAAATAAAAAATGATTTTACAGGCGTTCTGACCGGAAAAGGTATTTCTTACGGCGGAAGCCTTACGCGTACTGAGGCTACAGGCTATGGCCTCTGCTATTTCATGGACGAAGCCCTCAGAGCAAAGGGCAAATCCTTTGAAGGAAAAACCGTGGTGATCTCGGGTTCAGGAAATGTTGCTATCTACGCGACACAAAAAGCAATGCAGCTTGGAGCCAAGGTCGTCGCCCTGAGTGACTCCAACGGTTATATTTATCACAAGAGCGGTGTAAACCTCGATACGGTCAAGCTGATCAAGGAAGTCCAGAGGGGGCGCATATCCGAATATGTCAAGTATCATCCCGATGCCGAATACCATGACGGCTGCAGGGGGATCTGGTCAGTACCCTGTGATATAGCCCTGCCTTGCGCAACTCAGAACGAGCTGGACGGCAATGACGCGAAAACCCTTGTCAGGAACGGCTGTTTTGCTGTCGGCGAGGGAGCCAACATGCCGTCAACGCCCGAGGCTATCGAAGTATTCCTTAACAACAATGTCATCTTTGGACCTGCCAAGGCTGCCAACGCCGGCGGTGTCGCCGTTTCAGGCCTTGAAATGACACAAAACAGCATGAGGTTGTCATGGTCCTTCGAGGAAGTCGATTCCAGGCTTAAGAGCATCATGAAGAACATATACGCTAACGTCAGCACAGCGGCTGCCGATTTCGGTCATCCTGACAACCTGGTCATGGGCGCTAATATCGCAGGCTTCATGAAAATTGCCGCTGCCATGTACGCCCAGGGTATAACATATTGAAGCAGGGGGACGGTTCCCCTGCTTCATTTTTCTAATTTTATCCAAGATAAAGCAGAGGGACGGTTCCTCTGCTTTATCTTTCTAAGTTTTATCCAAATCACCATTTGCATGTCAATTTCTTCATTATGCGAAATTCCTCTACTTATTCCATGCTCTTATGTGAGTTTTTTTCTCACGGCCATTCCTTTTTTCCTGTAAAACTCATCTTTCGGTGCTCACTTCATGCGAAGCGTTCCGAAATCTCCTCTGCGAAAAGCTTGTATCCGATAGTAAAATAGTATAATTCTAAAAAATGGAAGAATGAAGCAGAGGAACCGTCCCCCTGCTTCACATTTCGTAAGTCGCTTTTATTATGGCCGTCAGGAAATGGCACGCTTTTTCAAGATCAGATATTCGTATGAACTCATCCTTGCTGTGTACCTTTTCCATCCCAACGCCGATATTTACAGCCGGTATTCCCGCTCCGTTGATTATATTGGTGTCGCTGCCTCCGCCTGAAGAACAAAGCTGAAGGGGAATTCCCGAAATCTCTGATGCTTTCTTCAGCAAGCGGATGATATCATCAGTTTCTTTTATGTCAAACCCGGGATACATGCGCTCAAGGTTTATCTGCACACTGCCGCCCAGGCTCTCTGCGACTTTTTTGAAATGGTCGAGAATTTCTCCTGTGAACCGGTCTATTTTTTCTTCGGATATGGAGCGAACTTCACCCTCGATCCGGCAGCTTTCGCATACTATGTTCCTGACCTCGCCGCCTCGTATGATACCAATGTTGGATGTGCTTTCCTCATCTATCCTGCCGAAATTCGGCATGGTTGCGATAGCTTTTGATGCCATCATTATGGCGCTTAACCCCTTTTCCGGTTCAACACCGGCATGGGCGGCCCTGCCCTGGAAAACCACCTCGAACTTGTTATAGTAAGGCGCTTTAACAGCAGTATAGCCAATCGGGCCCCCTTCGTCCAGGATGAATGCAAAATCTGCAGGCAGTTTTGTCAAATCAAGGTTTCGTGCTCCATACAGTCCGCCTTCCTCGCAAACCGTGAAGGCAATATACAAGTCACCAAACGGGACGCCATCCTCCTTAAGGGACCTGATGGTTTCCAGGATCACTGCAATGCCTGCGGCATCATCCCCTCCCAGTATCGTTGTGCCATCGGTTTTGATGATATCCCCTTCGATTGCCGGTTTCTTGGATATGCCGGGCACTACCGTGTCCATGTGGGCCATAAGCAAAAGGGCCGGTTTGTCTTTTGCCCCTTTTATGCGGCAAATCACATTGCCCGCGTTGCCTCCTATCTTAGTTCCCGCGTCATCCTCATAAGGGTCGTACCCCATATCCTTCAGCTTTATTAACAGGGCATCGGCCATTTTTCTTTCCTGTCTGGACAGGCTGTCGATCCTGACCAGGCTTATGAATTCATCAACAAGTCTTTGTCTGTTTATCATAACTATTCTCCTATCCTGAGGGTATTGGATCCGGGAATTATATTTTATCCCGGAGCAACACCATTATATCATAACCATGTTGTACCGTTTCTCCTACACGCCGGTAGACCCGAAACCGCCGCCCCTGTCGGTCCCTATATCTTTAACCGAATCGACTACCTTCAGGTTCATCCTCGGCACCTGAGCAAGTACCAGCTGGGCAATCCGTTCTCCTTTTCTGATTATATACGCGCCTTTTTTATTTCCCTTGCTGTCGAGACTCAGCGGTGTTTCATCTCCGTCTGAAACGCCGCCTTCTGGAGAAGTATTGCAAACGATAATGCCCAGTTCATCCCTGTAGCCTGCGTCAATGGTGCCCGGGGAATTGGCGAGCCTGAGAGGAGTCCTCAAACTTATCCCGCTTCTTGGACGGACCTGGATCTCATATCCTTCCGGGATCGCGAATTTAAGCCCGGTAGGTATTATAACGGTCTCTCCCGGTTTTATGACAATATCCTCGGCTGCGCAGACATCCATCCCCGCATCGTAAGGATTGGCATATGAGGGTAATTTGACACCCTCCCTGATAATTTCAACATAAACATCAACCATAGCATTCTCCTCAGATCAAGTAAAGCTGACTTAAAGATTATAATCTATTATAGCATAATGTTTTCGGGTACCGGAGCGCGGCAGAGTGCGCAACGTTCTGTTACCGATTCTATCGCACACTGAAAAAATATGGTATTATATGTTAAGAGTTCAATCAGTTACGGAGGGATAGGTCCTGAATACTTTATTCATTGTATATGGAATTTTCGTTATGGCTTTTGGTGTGTTCGCACTGATCCTTGCTCTTTTGAAGAAGCCGGTTTTATGCAGCAATTTCTTTATTGTTTACATGTTTTTCGGCCTGGTTTTCGGTAATATGCTGGTGAACGGCGCTTTCAAATTAAACACAAGCATGATCATAATGCTTCTTGCAATTTTATTCTTCTTTGCTTTCTTTTTCACGATAGGCGGGTTAAAATACCGGCTTGACTGTGATCTTGATACCCTGGAAGATGAACTGGCCGAACTTGGTTTCCCGCCCAGTGAGTATGTCCATGCGAAAAGAGCAAACTGCTTTACCGCGCCTAACGGTGCAAAAATATATGTCCGAAAGATCTTTTACAACGACACGGTTGAGATCAGCATAACAAAGGAATTACAACTGTTAAAGGTACTGGAAGCAAGAAGCCTGATAGCGCCGATGGTCAGGAAATACAACAATATAACGAAAGCAAGGGCTTTCTGTGCTTACATAATCATCATCGGCGCGCTTCTTATAGTTGCAGGGTTGTTCTTTGTACCGGATATCCCGATCAGATTCGGAGGGCAGATTATACAGTGGGCTGTCTCATAAGTTTGCTCTTAGCATGCTGTTACATTCACTCCACTCCCCGGTACCAGTGACCCCTGGTGTACCCGGAGCTCTTCAGTTTTTCAATAATATCGGAAACCTCATCGGTAAGGCCTGTTCCGTTTATTTTATCATGGTAATACTTTGCCAGCGCTTTTTGGGTATCCCTGTCCTCATCGGTGAAAATAAGCCTGTATAAGCTAATGGCGGAGCCTTTCAGGACTTCCGGTCCATCCATTAGCATGGGATGCGCGTTGAAAATCCTGGTCCTTTTCAGAACCGGATCCCTGATGAACGGAAAAATTTCGCCTTTCCTGTCTTTCAGGTACCCCCGGCTGCCCCTGCACTTGCCGCATTTGCCAGAGCAGCCCATCTCTAAGGACGACGGGCAATGCTCCATTGTCATAAGGGGTATCCTTCCGTAGACAACCGCCTCAAGCCTGGATTTCCGGGAAACCAATCCCCTGGCCTCCTTCAGGTTAAGCTCCGGTGATACAACAATGGTTCCGGCTCCCAGCTCCTCGTGGACCGATATGGTCTCATTGTTGAAAACGTTCATCGAAGGCCCGGCGCACAGCGAAAGTCCGGGAAAGGCTTCCTTAATAGCCTTGCATGCCCCGAAACTTCCGTATGTTATCCCGTCTGTCAGGTCGCATACTTTCCGGATCTGTTCCGTGATCATGTCAAGTTCGCTGTCTTTCAGTATGGAAGGAGTCCATAAGTAAAGCTCGCCGTCATATTCATTTTTTAACCTTTCCAGAAGGCTGCGTTCCATGACGGGGATATAGATCCGCTTTACCAGGCCGTTCAGCCCAGCGGCGGAACCGGGCGCATCGGCAAAATACGCAGTAAGCTCCGGCGTAATGTCTGCCTGGATTTTCTCTGTCTTTTCCCTGTAATATATAGTTCCCGGTATATCTTTCTTCCACTTTTTGATACGAAGCTGCCTGATTTTTTCCAGGGTTTCGCGCCTCATGGCATTCAGGGCTGAAATCGGCAATACGCTGTCATTGTCGGTTTCAATACTTATATCTTCTACCCTATAGGGAGTATCTCCGGTTTTTGTAAGCTGCTCCCTGATCCTTTCCGGAGTCAGGGCTTTATTCAGCGCTTTTTTGGCTTCCTCGGCCGATTCTGTACATGCAATGTTGCCGTCATGGTCGGTTACTTTAAGGACCGCCTTTTCGCCTGCTTTCATGGCAAACTCCATGTAAAGCGGCACAAGATGCGGCTTTTTGCCTTCGAAGGTCTTCCGGGCTTCGTCGAACAGGCTTTTGGAAAGGGTCCTGAATACCCTGCCTTCCTTCTTTACCCCGGTCTTTATATCTCCTATCCATACCTCAGCGCCGGCACCGGCGGAACGGACCTGTCTTCCGTTTTCAATGATCGATGTGACAGTAAAGCTGTGGACTTCCCTGTCCGGGTCCATTATCTCGATACCGTCGCCCATGTCTATTGATTTTTCCAACCGTACCTTTATATAGAGCGGCCTGGTTTCCAGGACTTTCCCCAGCGGTATCCCCTGGTTCTTTGGATGTTCCGGGTACACAAGCTTTTTATAATCCCTGCTTCCCTCAAGATAACCCCGGGTAAACCCGCCCCTGCTGAAAGCCTGCATCAGTTTTTCCCTGTCGCTGTTTTCAACGTGACAGGCTTTTTCGCCCTCTGTCTCAAGCAAATCGATATATTTCCGGTATACTGATGTGACTATGGCCACATACTCGGGCGATTTCATGCGTCCTTCGATCTTCAGGGAGGAAACGCCGGCGCTTTTAAGTTCCGGCAGAAGTTCGAGGGCCATAAGGTCCCTCGGGCTCAGCAGGTACGACGATCTGCCTGATTCGGAACCATCCCCGGACAATGACCACGGAAGCCTGCAGGGCTGCGCGCAGAGACCCCTGTTGCCGCTCCTTCCGCCTATGAAACTGGACATGAGGCATTGACCAGAGTAACACACGCACAGGGCACCATGAACGAATACTTCAAGCTCCGAGTTGCATTTTTCCCTTATCGACCTGATTTCAGCAATGGACAGTTCACGGGCAAGAACGATCCTTTTAAAGCCCCATTCTTCAAGGAATTTAACAGATTCGCTGTTGGTCACAGTCATCTGAGTGCTTGCATGGATATGGAGATCAGGAAAGTACTCCCTGAGAAGCTTTGCAAAACCTGCATCCTGTACGATAACCGCGTCGGCGCCTTCCTTATGCACCATTTCAGCCAGTTTCAATCCTTCATGAAGCTCATGGTCCTTAAGCAGGGTATTTATGGTCACATACACCCTGATACCGCGCTCATGGGCATAATCTATAGCTTCGACGAGGTTTTCATCCGTAAAATTGTCCGCATTTATCCTGGCGTTGTGCTTCCCGCCGCCAAGATATACAGAGTCGGCTCCGTTCGCCGCAGCCGCCTTAAGAGATTCAAAGCTGCCCGCGGGCGCGAGCAGCTCTATTTTCTGAACATTCATGTCCAACCTGCTTTCAGAATTATTAACAACGATTCATATACCGGATCAGCCGCTGCCTGTTCCGTTTGTCTACTCTGTCTGTCCTTCGTCAGCTGATTCCTCTTCTCCGGCCGTTTCATCATCAGCGGCAGCCGTGACTTCATCCTCTGCCGGGATTTCTTCCTCCACTTTCTCATAATCATCAGGAACAATATCGTCCTGCCCGTCATCGGATTTGATGATTTCTATTTCTTCGGGCTTGTCCTGCCCTTCCCTGTACTTATACCTGTATACCGTACCGCCTTTTTTGCTGGCCTTTGATTTTTTCCTTTTTTCAAAATATTTCTTTATTGCGTCTATGATGTCGACTATGGATTTCGCCTTCAGAAGGATATCCTTCTGTATGGTCTCCGCGCCTTTTTTAACGGTTTCGGTGACCTTCCCCACATCGCTTATGATCTTGTCCAGCCCATCAATATTTTTATTGACGGTCTTGGTTATTTTCGCAGCATTGTCGGTGATTTCCGGCAGTTTTTCAATGGTCTTCTCAATATTGTCCTTGTTTTTTTCTATTATTTGATTGACGTTTTTAAGCACTTTCAGAAGGTTTGCAACTGCCAGGATAAGATAAGCCAACAGTATCGAACCGAGGACAAATAGAACAAGTACTATCAGTTCGCCCCAGGATATCATTTTATCGAACATTACCTGGTACCTCCGATCAATTATTTTTCTTCCCGGTGTTCTGCAATGAATTCAGTGTGTTCCTTACTTCCTTCAGTTCTGTCTCCCTTTTGGTGAGCTCTATCATAAGCTGAGATTCATGTTCTTTGAGCTTAATGTTTTCCATTTTAATTTTCTGCGATTCATCCTTCAGTTCCTGGTATTTCTTTCTGAGATCTTCCAGTTCTCTTTCATTGCTTCTCAAAGCTTCCCTCAGGCGGAACACTTCATCGGCCATATTTATGGATGCGAGGACTGAAGCCATGGATGTGCTCAGTAAATGATTCTTCCTGGTTATTTCCATCAGTTTTCTGTCCACGAACAGGGCCACTTTCTGTATGTACTCCGGAGACTCGTTCCCGGTTATTACATACTCGCTCCCCGCTATGCGAACAGTGACCTTATTCTTCTCAGCATTTTTCTCAGCCAAGATATCAGCTCCCAAAACTTTTCTCTTATGTATAATACTTCGACCATTAGGCCGCCTTTACTTAATTATTATTATACATTATTTTGTCAAGTTAAACATATATTCCGCCTGTCCCCGATACTCAAAATGAGTAAAGGTGTCCGTCCCCATTACTCATTTTTGTCACGAAGGAATTCGCCGAATTTCTTATCGATCTTGAGGATGTGGTGATCCAGCCACTTGCTCAGGAAATCCAGTATGCTTCTTACCGTTTCATCCTGGTTCTCGTCGAGATCATAAATGTTTATGGCAGAAACCTTGTTCTTGAAGTTGTCATGTTCGATTTTCTGCACTTTAATATTGAAGGAATCGTAGCCATGCTCTTCGAACATCTTTTCCTCGTGGCTGAAATGGTATACGGCATAATCCTTCAGTTCGTTAAAAATGCTGACCAGTTCGTCATAACTGTCAATACCGTCCTCGACAAGCTTTGCCACATCGTTCATTTCATTGATCAGATCAATAAGTTTGGCATGCTGGGCATCGATCACCGGATCATAGCAGCTGTATTCGTCTTTCCATTTAATTACCATAAATAACCCCCCACAAGATTATTTATTGCTGCATTATTTACACATGTAATATACAAAAGTATCCTTGAAAATTCGACATATTTCGACTATAATTAGAATGACACTGATACCTTAACATACTTTTACCTCCTTTTTAGCACGTTTCTTTATTTTTTTGCCTGTTAAACGACAGGCTTTCATTTTGTCGAAATATGTCGATAAATTTATCAATTGTCCCTTAGATACTCTTCCCTGACCTGCCGTATGCTTTTTTCTATCTTCCTTTTAAGTCTCTGTAGAGCATTGTCGATCGATTTTACCGGCTTGTTCAGCTGTCTTGCCATATCCTGGTAGGTTATACCGGCCAGGTACTTTGAAAGGACCTCTTTCTCGAAAGGGCTTAAAAGCTCCATCACCAGGTTTTCTATGTCAGCGAACCGTTCCTTGTTGATGAAAAGCTCCTCGGGATTTGCCACAGAAACCTCCTGGATGACCTCAATCAGGAACTTGTCGGACTCCTCGTCGAAAACCCTCCTGTTGAGTGAAACATATGAATTCAGCGGGATATGTTTCTGCCTTGTGGCTGTTTTCACCGCCGTTATTATCTGGCGGGTTATGCACATCTCGGCGAACACCCGGAAAGGTATGCTTTTATCATCCCTGTAATCCCGGACAGCCTTGAACAGGCCGATCATTCCTTCCTGTACGATGTCTTCCCTGTCGGCGCCCACAAGGAAATAGCTCCGCGCCTTTGCCCTGACAAGAGGCTTGTACTTCTCTATCAGGTATTCCATCCCGCGCGTGCAGCCTGCATGGATATATGTAAGTATCTCCTCGTCATCCATCCTGGTATAGTCTATTTTTTTATCATTTGGCTGGGTCACTTTTGATTCCCTCCACGATTGGATACTCGGGCGGGGTCTTCTTCATGGTAAGGCTTTTTACAGTTATGTTCATGACGTTAACATTGAACCCCGCGAACCTGTCAAGCTCCTGTACTATAACGTTCCTGGCTCTTTTCAGGGCTTCAATCAGATTGTAACCGTATACCATAACAACGTCAAAATCTATGAACAGCCCTTCAGGACTGTTACTGGTACGGAACCTGGTGATTTTCTCCATCTCGGGCATGATTACGATATTATAATTCACAAGCTGGTATATGGCATAGTCCGATATGGTATAATTGCCGTAATAGCTGAAAGTCGGCCTTACGACCGATTTTTCCCCAATGGTCTGGAATTTTCCCTTCCCTTTTCGCCTGAAAAGCTGGAGAGGGTCCAGGAAATACCCGGAAAACTGTTTTTTAAGCTGCATGGCCGGAACAGGGATGACGTGCTTTCCCTGCTTCAGCCTTGTGTTGCGGGCCTGCTCTATTTCATAGGGACTTGCTACTTCCTCAATATAAATGCGCTGGTCAAACTCGCCCAGACCGAGGTTTTCGGCGATCTTATCGACCATGCCGTCGGAAGTGCCCAAAATAAGTATGCCCTCAGGATTGCACCTCCTTATAGCCGCCTTTACTTCTTCCCTGTGTTCCTCCTCCACAAAAAGCGCAACCTTGATCGAACCGATCCTCGTAGGCGCTTTTTTGGCCGATTTCCCGGCAACGATAGTGTTTTCATGTATCAGCAGACCATCGTCTATTATATAATCCAGGTTGTTTTCCCTGGCAACGAACAGGGCGCGATGGCTTTTACCGGAACCGCTTTCTCCCACAAACGCAACAAGTCTCAAAGTGGTCCTCCAAACTGTTAATTATATAAAAATAAAGTACATCAATAATTATTATTCCACAATTACTGCGTAAAAAACAATATATGGCAGATGACAGAGGCACACAAAAAAGGACTGCCCAACGATATAGTCGCTGGAGACAGTCCTTTGCGGTTCCGGTCATTAATGGACGATAGCTTTTTCGGTTTCCTTGTCAAAGATATGCATATGAGGTATATCGAATGCTACCATGATGGTGTCGCCGGACTGGGTCTTGGTCTTCGGGCTTACACGGGCTGTAAAGTTGATGTCGTTGATCACCAGGTAGAGCAGGGTTTCGGAACCCAGTCTTTCTGTAACTTCCACGTAAGCCTTCATTAATGTAGCGTTTTCGTTGTTCACAAAAGCCTCGTCCTCGTGTACATCTTCGGGACGGATACCGAATATGACTTCGCTGCCGACATATCCCTGTTTCTCAAGGGCATTTGCCTTTTCAGGCGGAAGCTCCAGCATGTATTCTCCGAACTGGAGGTATATCTTGTCGCCCTGTTTTACAACTACGGCATTTGCCATGTTCATCTGCGGGCTGCCGATGAATCCTGCGACGAAAACATTGACAGGTTCATCATAGAGCACCTGCGGGCTTGCTATCTGCTGGATGAAACCATCCTTCATAACAACGATCCTGGTACCCATGGTCATAGCTTCTGTCTGGTCATGGGTAACGTAAATGAATGTCGTGTTCAGCTTGAGATGGAGCTTGGAGATCTCTGTTCTCATCTGGACCCTGAGCTTGGCGTCAAGGTTTGAGAGAGGCTCGTCCATAAGGAATACCTTCGGTTCACGAACGATGGCGCGGCCCAGCGCGACACGCTGTCTCTGACCGCCCGAGAGAGCCTTCGGCTTCCTGTCGAGCAGGTGCTCGATGGAAAGGATTCTTGCAGCTTCATGGACCCTTCTCTTGATCTCATCTTTCGGGGTCTTCCTGAGCTTGAGACCGAACGCCATGTTATCGAAAACGGTCATGTGCGGATACAGGGCATAGTTCTGGAAAACCATGGCTATATCTCTGTCCTTGGGAGCTATGTCGTTGCAGAGCTTGTCTCCTATGTACAACTCGCCGGACGTGATCTCCTCAAGACCTGCAATCATTCTCAGCGTTGTGGTCTTACCGCATCCCGACGGCCCGACAAGAATGATGAACTCCTTGTCTTCGATCTCGATATTAAAATCGCTTACTGCGGTAACCCCGCCGGGATATGTTTTATATACGTTTTTTAAAACAACTCCAGCCATTAAATTCCCTCCCGATATATTGCGTTCAATGCAACATTTATTAATCGTAATAATAATGTTAATATTAATCCCCGATGCAAAACTACCTTATAAATCAACAAAAATAAAAAAAGCCTTTTAGATACTTTTACTATATAAACATACACAAAAGCCGATATTAAAGTATAATTAAGCAAATGATGTATTGAATTTTTATACATTCGTGTGTATAATTATGAGAGCGATTCAAGGTATTTTTTGTTTGATATAAATAATCCGGGTGGTATGTTTTTATATAACTTCAACTAAGAAATGAATAAATACAGGGAGGATCAGGAATGCTGAGACTGGGAATCATTGGCGCAACCGGGTACGTGGGAGCCGAAATCGTTCGTCTGATTGCCCCCAGGGATGATATAGAAATATCGGTCGTGGTTTCAAACAGCTTCGCGGGCCGGCCCTTTTCGGAAATATATCCCTCTCTGAGAGGCATATTTGACAAAACCTGCGAAAGCCTTGATCCTGAAACAATATCCGATAAGGCTGATTTCTTTATCACCGCACTTCCTCACGGTGTTTCAGCAACTATCATACCCAGGCTTATCGAAAACGGCAGAAAGGTGATTGACCACAGCGGAGACTTCAGGTTCAGGGATGTAAAGGTATACGAGGAATGGTACAAGGTCACCCATACAGCTCCCGAACTTATAAGCAGGGCTGTATACGGGCTTCCCGAGCTCTACAGGGATAAGATCAGGGATGCCGGCCTGGTGGCCGATCCCGGTTGTTACCCGACCTGCTCCATTCTTGGCATCGCGCCGGCTCTCGCCGCAGGGATCGTCTCAAGCAGGAACATAGTAATAAGCGCTGTTTCCGGGGTATCGGGCGCCGGAAGGAAATCGGAGCTCTCATACTCTTTCTGTGAAACCGATGAAAACTTCAAGGCATATGGGGTGGCAAACCACAGGCATACTCCCGAAATAGAGCAGGAACTGTCCCTGATCTGCGGCGAAAAAGTCATCGTATCCTTTACGCCGCACCTGGCTCCCATGAAACGGGGAATGCTCGCGACTATTTGCCTTGACCTTTCAGATGCTTCCATGACAGCTGAAGAAGCGCGCTCGGTCTATCTCGATTATTATAAAAACGAACCCTTCGTGCGGATACTCCCCCCGGGAGAACTTCCCCAGACCAAGGCCGTGGTGGGTTCAAACTATGTTGATATAAGCGTGAATGTCGACAAACGTACCGGAAAGCTTATTGTAAATTCGGCGCTTGATAACCTGGGAAAAGGCTCGGCCAGCCAGGCGGTCCAGGCGCTAAATATCATGGCGGGTTTTGATGAGACCAAAGGCCTTTTGACGCCGGGGCCGTATTTATAGGGACGAATATTGTCACGGGAATGGTTCGAGATTGCTGATAAAGTACGCCATTTGTCAACCATCGTTCCGTTCAGTTAGCAAAAGCATCCGTCCCGTATACACATTTGAAAGCGAGGAACATAGCATGTTTGACATTTCGGAAATCATAAAAAAGGCTGGTATACTTGTTGAGGCGCTGCCGTACATCCAGGCGCTTTCGGGCAAGACCGTGGTCATCAAGTACGGCGGGAACGCAATGATAAACGATGATCTGAAGCACTCGGTAATGGAGGATATAACCCTGTTGAAATATATCGGGCTGAACCCGGTAGTCGTCCATGGCGGAGGACCCGACATCACCAGCGCATTAAAGTCTTTCAATATCCAGTCCGAGTTTATCAACGGTTTAAGAAAAACCGACGCAAAAACCATGGAGATTGCCCAAATGGTACTCATGGGAAAAACGAACAAGGAAATCGTTTCCATGCTGAACCAGATGGGCGGGAAAGCCATTGGCATATGCGGTATTGACGGTATGCTGTTTGAATGCGAAAAGCATTATGAGATAATAGACGACAAGCCTGTCGACATTGGTTATGTGGGCAGGATAACAAAGGTCAACACACGAGTTATTGAAATACTTACAAAGGACGAGTATATTCCTGTCGTGGCCCCCATAGGAACAGACAAAAACGGACAGAGCTATAATATCAATGCCGATACCGCCGCTGCGGAGCTTGCGGCCGCCCTCAAAGCCGAGAAGCTCATCCTGCTGACCGACGTCGAAGGCGTCAAGAACTCCAGGGACAACGATTCCATCCTGTATGCCATAACTACCGACAAGGTAACCCAGCTTATCGATGAAGGCGTTATAGTCGGAGGCATGATCCCGAAAGTCCTTGGCTGTGTATATGCCATAAAAAACGGCGTCCAGCGGGCCCATATCATTGACGGAAGAATCCCCCATTGCATTCTGCTTGAAATATTCACAAACAAAGGTATCGGAACTATGATCACAGAAAAAATTAAGCCCTATTATGAAAAAGAGCAATTATAATATAATTTTTGGGTATATATATATTGTCCGTTATTGAAAATGTCAAATCCTGTTTTAAATGCTGCAGCGGTATTGTAAAATTAATAAGTGCTCATAATCGGTTATGTTTTTAACTGGTTATGACGAAATTTAATATCGAATAGTTATGAGGATAATGGGGGTCTCAAAAATGGATGAAAAGAAAAAGATGGATTACAACAGTCTTGTCATGATTGCCACCTCAATTGTCGGTCTCATTGTCGGAATCATTATGAGTATTGTAACATCTAACTGGATACTCCTGCCGCTGTTCCCTGTCTTCAGTATTGTAATCAATATAGCCGTAAGAGTAGCGCTTGAAAGTTCAGTCAACAAATCAGCGGGCAAATTCTCAAAAGAAATGCAGAGAATCAAGGAAGGCGACTTGTCGGTCTTCCTGAATCCAAAAGATTATGGTATCCTTGGTGGCGTGGCCTCTACAGTCAACTCAGTCCTCAGCGAAATAAGGAATCTTGTCGACAGCTTCTTTAAATTGTCAAGGCAAATCAAAAGCGCATCCTATACCGTAGATGAAGTTGCGCAGGGCGCTTTCGAAGCAATCAACTCCATTGCGAAAGCCGCCAATGATATCTCGCAGGGCGCCACAAGCCAGGCGGAAGAAGCGCAGCACGGTGTTTTATCGGTTGAAAAACTGTCAGTTCAGATAAATAACGTATACGAAAGCTACAGTGATATCTCGAAGGAAACCGAGAAGATAGGCCAGGTCAATATAGCAGGTGCCGAAGCCGTCGAAGTCCTCAGAGAAAAATCCGAGTCAAACTTCAGCGCTGCTGAAAAGATCTTCGCCGTTATGGAGAAGCTCGTAAATATCGCGCAGCAGATCAGTTCATTTACATCGACAATTGAAAATATAACCGAGCAGACCAACCTTCTTGCCCTTAACGCTGCAATCGAAGCCGCAAGGGCCGGGGAAGCGGGCCTGGGCTTCGCAGTAGTCGCTGACGAGGTCAGGAAGCTTGCCGATCAGAGCAGGGCTTCTAACCTCGAGATCTCCAACCTTGCCGAAAGCATAAGCAACGAGTCAAAAATGGCCGTACAGGTTATGGAAAGCCTGCGCAAGGCATCCGAAGAGCAGGTTATGTCGGTTGAAACCACCAAGAAAGCGTTTGACGATATTGCTAACGCAATCAATACGATAGTCGACAAGTTCAAGATGGTCAACGAATCAGTTGCCAAGATGCAGGAGGATAACAACGAAGTTATCCAGGCCATCGAGCATATCTCGTCTGTTTCCCAGGAAACAGCGGCATCCAGCCAGGAAATGTCCGCAACCACAGAATCGCAGATCAAGTCATTCGCAGAACTGCAGGAAGCCTCCAAGAGCCTTACCAGCCTGGTAATCGATCTTGACAACAAGATAAAGAAATATAAGCTCTAAGGTTCATATAATTACATAAAAAACAGCCGGCAGGATATCCTGCCGGCTGTTTTATCCAGGGAAGACAGACTGTACGAAAACTCCTAAGCTATAAAACTTCTCAAATTCGGAACGCTTCGCAGGGAATGACCACCGAACGGCGAGTACGAGCGAGAACCTTGGGATCTGCCTGAAATTGCGTGAATTGACGCTACAGCCGTTATATAATGATTACCTGATTCTCTTTTTCAACAGGTTGACGTATGTCATGCAGAAAACCATCAATATGCCGGACAAAGCGAAGAGTATCTGCATATTTCCCGCTTCAAAGCCGAAGTGCTTTATTTTAATGTCTCCCATTACAGTTATCAATAAGGACCCGAGCAAAGAGCTTGCAAAACCCACCAATCCTCCTGCTGCGGAGGAAAAACCGATATAAATGGTCTTCATCCTGTCGGGTGAGTATTTATATTGGATATTCATCAATGAAATGTTGATTCCGCCCCATGCAGCGCCGCTCAGGAGCTGCGCGAAAGGTATCAGGTAAAGCGCGTTTTCCCGGTTTACGAAAAACCACAGGAACTGGCTGACCATCTGGGATGCAGCGCATACCCTGGAAGTATACAGCCATGATTTCCTATCGGCAGTCCTTCCCAGTATCCTTGCGCAAATTACGCTGGCGGCAGCGGAGAAAATCCCTGTCAATGTAATAAACGTATAGTTCAGATTCAGTCCCGACACCATATACACTGACGTAAAAGGGGCACTCAGCTGATAGCCAAGGTTCCATAACAATACAAGGCCAACAATCTTGCGATAAGTTTTATCCTTTACAGGGAGTTTAAAAATATCAGATTTTGCAATCGGCCCGCAGGCAGTCTCCACTTCCGGTTCCTTGATCGAACATGCAAAAATAAAATTAATAATAGTCAATATCAAAACTGCGATAAACAGGGCCAAGAAGCCCTTGTCCTGCTGCCTCCTCAATTCCGAGACATCAAGTATTTTCCCCATTCCGAGGGTGATTATTGTCACACATCCAATCACAACTGACTCTCTTATGCCGAAATATCTTCCGCGAATGCTTTCGGGCGCCAGACTGATTTGCCACGCGGACGCAGGGGGATTAATGAAAGAAATGATAAGGTGGGCAAGAAAATAGGTCACTGTCAGGTATACCAGCCCGATAACCCTGTCTTTTATGATTAACGGAACAAGGATCAAAAAGCTTAAAAGTATCCTGGCAATAAAGGCCCCGATTGCTATTGGGGCCTTCCTTCTGGACCTGGTCTCAAAAAACAGGGGTGTCAGGAGCATAACAATACCGGCCAGGACCGGTATGGCTCCTATAATTCCATTGAGCCGGTCATCCGCCCCAAGGTATTTCAGGTAACCGGCAATAAACACACCGGATGTCAGGGCAGCGACAGTTCTCGCCGTTGAACCTTCAAACACCGATAATATCCTGCTTTTATGCAAATCTTCTTCAGATATGTTCGTTTCGCTGTAAAATGCGTTTTTAATAACTCTCTTGACGCTTAGCTTATTTTGGGCTTCTGTCATCCTGACCCTCTGCTTTCAGCCATAAGGCTATAAAATATGGACCTGCTTAATCCTTATAAGCAGGTCCGAATAAAGATGTAGAGGAAAGCTGCTACTGCGGAATCACACCGTCAATATCCCACAGGTCTGTCCAGTCCTTTGCGCCATCCCAAAGGAATACCTGCCCTTTGATTAAACGACAATTCTTGTCTGCTTTTTCCAGTTCCTTCATTTCTTCGTCTGTCAGCGGATCTTCTATTGTGCAGCGGAGATTGCTGAGGTATTCATGCCTGTATATGGAGAAGGGTATCGGAGTCTGCCCGCGCTGTACGGCCCATTTAATGCAGATCACTGCAGGATGCACATTGTGAGCCTGTGCAATTTTGACAACTATCGGATCCTGGATATCAACAACGTCATCAGGGGTCTTGTCCCTGTCCGGACGTGTCGGTGAACCGATGGGGCAGAAGCCGATAGGCTGGATTCCCATATCCAGGCAGAAGTTGAACAGTTCAGGCTGCTGGAAGCAGGGATGAAGTTCCATTTCATTGGCGGCAGGCATTATCGTGCAGTCACGGATCAAAAGCTTCAGCTTTGGTATTGTCATGTTGGATGTGCCTATATACCTGACATAGCCGGCCTTGACCAGTCTCTCCATCTGGTACCATGTTTCCATGTATTCCTCATGGTTGTAAGGTTTCGCATCCTTGTTGTGATAATCCGGCGGAGCCCCTTTCGGATGGAAGTTCCGGAACGGCCAGTGTACAAAGTAAAGATCTATGTAGTCCAGCCTGAGGTCTTTGAGGGACTGGGCGCAGGAACGAAGTACGTCCCCTTTGCCATGCATGTCGTTCCATACCTTGGAGGTAATGAACAGTTCTTCCCTCTTGATGCCGGATTTCATGGCTTCTTCAAGGACTTCTCCTATCAAATGCTCATTTCCGTATACCGATGCGCAGTCGAACATCCTGTAGCCTACCTCAATCGCGCCCTTTACCGCTGCAGCGATGTCTTCTCCGCTGAAACGGTCCGAACCGAAGGTGCCCATACCTATAGCAGGCATTTTCCCGCCGCCGCGAAGGGTTCTTTGGGGAACCAGTTTTGGATCAACAAAATCGTTTTTCAGTTCTGCCATTTTCATCTCTCCTTTTCAGATATTTTAATTATTCGACAACTACGCCCTTTTTAAGGATTATGTTGGCATAAAGCGCCTTCTCGCCCGTGGCTACAACAGCATAGGCTTTCTTTGCCCTTTCATAAAAAGCGAAGCGTTCGATGTTTTCAAACTTGTTGTTTTTTGGTTCATGCTTTGTGACAATTTCCTTGTAGACATCCCAGATGGGGGTTTCAACCGGATCCCCGGGTACCACCTGCATAAGCGCCACAGGAGCATCCACATACAGGTCCAGCGGGAAGAACTTAAGTATTGCGTCCAACAATTCAGGAATGCCGTGGCCATCGCATCTTACAAGTCTCTGGGCAATACTTGCGGCGGGGAAGTTGCCGTCAGCAATAACAATTTCATCGCCATGTCCCATTTCCATAAGAATTTTTAAAAGCTCAGGAGGGATAATCGGAGGGATTCCTTTCAGCATAATCATCAATCCTTTCTTTTATATAAAATAAAATCCTGATATTGTTTACTGCCTGCAGGCAAAAAGGTACTCGTCGATGCAATTTACCACCCTGTCTTTCGCCAGGCTTGCCGGGTCAGTACTCAGTTTTCCTTCCCGAACCTTGGTATATTGGACAGGCATGTACTGGCTTATAAGGGTCAGGGGTATATTTACGGACCTGAGGTTGTCAAACAACCGGTCAATGGCCTCCTGGACCTCGGGCAAAGGCAGATAATACCTGCATCTGTCCGACATGCTGTATTTCCTGGCTAACTTAAGCTTGTGTTCATTGCCATGATAATGCTTTTTCCAGTTGTCAGGATTTTTCACCATTGCTTCTTCAAGCACTTCGATGAACCTTGAAGGTTTTCTTCCGGTGTCTTCCGTTATAAGTTCGTTCTCAATATATGCCAGGCTGAAAAGCGCTTCTCTGAGAGCGAATGTCAGGGCAGGCCCCACCTTCAGAATGGCTATCCCGTCCCGGACCATTTCACGGAGAGCATATTTTGTCTGATAGTCTGTCGAATGCCCTTCGAACACAAGATTGGGGTATTTTTTCAATGCATTGCACAGATCTTTTGCGGCTTCCCTGTCGTATTCATGGATGCTTTCGTCGCCAAACTCAACCCCGGGCTGCACCACCACAGCAACAACATTATCCCATGCGCTTTCAAGGTTACGTTTAGCAAACGCATCCTTAAATACCTGTACGGTTTCTTCAAAGTCCGCAACCCTGGTTACCTGGAGACCTTCTTCTTCGTCCTGGCTGCCGCCGGGAATGGGGACCTCGCTTCCCACCACATAAACCGGGTGTACCGCGTCAGGCCGGCTTGCCTTCAGTTCTTTGAAAGCCTGCTCGGCAACTTCTGCCAGGATTGCGCCTCTTTCGGCAATTACTTTTGTATCCAGTTTCTCATTGGCGTTATCGTCTCCAAGATGCATGCTGGTATCAATGTGTATTTTTGTGAATCCCGCCAGCACAAACTGCCTGATAAGCTCCTTCGCTTTTTCCATGGCACTTTGGGCAGGCTCGTTTTTCCATGTCAGGGGCCCCAGGTGGTCTCCTCCCAGAATAATTCTGTCTTTAGGGAATCCAACCTTGTCGGCCAGTTTGTATACAAAGTTTTTAAAATCGGCAGGCAGCATCCCGGTGTATCCCCCGTACTGGTTGACCTGGTTGGCGGTAGCTTCGATCAGCACAACATCGTTATCCGCTTTCGCCCGTTCCATTACCGCTTCCAGAACCAGGTCGTTTGCGCTGCAGGCCGAATATATCCCTGCAGGTGTTCCTGTCTTTTGCTTTCGAACTATCTCTTTCATTGGATGTAAACCGTTCATATTTCATTCTCCTATTCATTGATCAGCAAGATTTTGCCTTTTACAAGGCCGGGTGTTTTATACATCTCAAATCCTTCGGCTGCCCTTGACATAGGAAGTCTTTTAAATATAAGGCTCTCATCGAATTTAAGCTGCCCGGTAGCAAAATAATACGCCGTATCGGACCATTCGCTGCCCGGGAAAGGAGCGCTGTAAGACATCCAGGAACCTGTGAGCCTGAATTCTTTGCGGTTCATGTTCTCGAATAATGAGGGCGTAAACGTAAGATCCCTGGTTGGCGTCCCGATAAAGCAAACGCTGGATTTGTTTCCGGCAAGTTCGAAGGCCAGCTTCTCTGTAAATTCAACTCCGGCAGTCTCATAAACGAAGCCGAAGCCCCTGTTCCCGGTCATCTCCATGACCTTTTCCCTGAAATCCTTATCTCCCGTGTTGATCACGACATCGGCCCCGAGCTTCTTTGCCAGTTCAAGCCTTTCCCCGACAATATCAAACACGAAGACTCTTTTGGCTCCGAGGATCTTAGCCCATTGAGCGGTAAATATGCCTATGGTGCCTCCCCCAAGAATTGCGACATCCTCTCCGCCCCTGTAGTCAGCCAGTCTCAGGCCATGAAGCGCTACGGTTGACGGTTCAAAGAAAGCGCCCTGTTCGAAGCTTACATTGTCTGAAAATTTTATGGCATTCTTTTCAGGAAGTTTTACATACTCGGCAAATCCGCCCTGTTCCCTGGAGCCGATAAAGCTGTAGTGCCTGCACAGGGAATAATTGCCTTTCTGGCAGTCCTCGCACTTCATGCAGGGCAGAAGCGGGGCGCAAGATACCCTGTCTCCCGGTTTTAAGGTTGTTACTTCTTTGCCAACTTCCACAACCTCACCCGAAAATTCATGCCCCAGGACAATAGGAAAAAAATGTGCCGTTCCCAGGTTGACCCTTGGTATATCCGAGCCGCAGATGCCTGCGACTTTTACCTTTACCAAAACCTCATTGTCGCCGATTACCGGGGTTGGATATTCTTCATATCTCAAATCCCCTTTAGCGTGCAAAACAGCTGCTTTCATTAGCCAGTACACCTCTTTTATGTTAAAAATTTTGGATCTCGCTGATTTTTCTCATGGAATCCTTCAATTTTTCATACAGCTCAATATAGATCTCATAGTATCTCATGTATTTTTCATGGGCTTTCATATCCGGTTCATGGATCCTTGTGATCCGGATTGTTCTTTCAACGGCTTCCTCAAAACTCCTGTACGCGCCTGTCCCGATGCCCGCAAGAATTGCCGCTCCGAGGGTAGTGGCCGTATCCGATGCCGGCACCTGTATGGGGGTTGCGGTGACATCCGCTTTTATCTGGGTCCATAACCTGCTGTTGGCTGCCCCTCCCATTGCGTTGAGTATGTCTGATTTAACGCCGCTTTCTTCGGCTGTCTGCATATTATGGTAAAGAGCATAGGCGCACCCTTCCATAACCGCCCGTATCATATGGGCCCTTGTTTTATCGTATCCGAGCCCGAAGAATACGCCCTTTGCGTTTTTATCCCACAGGGGGGATCTTTCCCCTGCCATATATGGAAGGAAAATCAGTCCGTCAGAACCCGGTGAAATGGCAGCCGCTTCATCATCCATGATCTTGAAGACGCTTATTCCTTCGAGTTTCGCCTGTGCCGCTTCGCCGGCGCACAGCTGTTCGCTGAACCATTTGATTGCGCCGCCTCCTCCCACCGTTCCTCCCTGGAGGAGCCACAGACCGGGTACGACATGAAAGCTCAGGATGAGCTTTGGATGGGAAAGAGCCCGATCCACGCAGATGCTCATTCCGCCTGCCTGGCCGCCCTGCTCCTGGGTCTGGCCGACTTTGTACACGCCTGCGCCCAATGTGCCGCAGGCCGCGTCCAATCCTCCTGCCACAACAGGAATGCCCGGCCTGAGTCCTGTCATTTCGGCAGCATCCCGTGTTACCTCGCCGATTACCTGGTGGCATGGGTAGATGTCCGGAAGCTTATCCCTGTCAACGCCCAGTTCGTCACACAGCTGGTCATCATATGTCCCTTTTTCCATGTTGAACATATGCAGCCCGTAACCCTGGGAGATGTCCTGCGTTATGGCGCCCGTAAGCCTGTAAGCTATATAGCTGTTGCTCTGGAGAAACTTATATGTATTTTTATAGATTTCAGGTTTGGTTTCCCTGAACCAGAGAATTTTTGGCGTTGTGTATGATGGTTCGAATGAATTGCCGCTAATGCTGAAAATACGGTCGAATCCTACTCTTTCTGTAACTTTTCTGCAAATATCCGCGGCCCTGGTATCCATCCAGATGGGTGTGTTGTGCAGCACATTGCCTTTTCTGTCGACAGGGATCGCTGACCAGCTTTGGCCGTCGAGCCCTATTCCTGCAATATCATCAGGGTTGACCCTGTCAGTTGAAAGGATTTCCCGGATCGCTCCGCATACGCCTTCCCACCACTCCTCGGGATTCTGCTCCACATAACCCGGAGCTGGGTAGTATACCGGGTAAGAACTGGTCGCCTGGGCTATGACCCTGCCGTCAAGATCAATGACGGCGGCTTTGCAAGCCGATGTGCCAATATCGATTCCCAACAAAAGGTTTTTCATATGGCCGCTCCTTTCCACAAATCAATAAAAAATGGTGGCTGGATTTATAAACATTTTGCTGTTTGTTATCAAATTAAAGCGAAACGTTTCGCTCTGACGTAAAAAATATTGTAGACGCCAAATGACGTCTTTCAACCCCTTAAATCTTTCACCGACTGGTTTATCATCAGTTCGGTCTTCAGCCTTACCATGGAAGGATAATTACTCATGTCACCTTTTATTCTTTTCAGCACTGTGTTGGCGGCCACCTCTCCTATTTGCTCCATCGGCTGGACAACAATGGTCAGGGGCGGTTTGACGATCCTGGCGATGTGCAGGTTGTCGAAGCCGATAACGGACAGATCGTCGGGCACTTTAACATTCCTTTCATTTATCGCCATTATAGCTCCCAGCGTCATTTCATAATTGGTTATATAAACCGCCGTCGGTGGCACATCCATTTCCATCAGTTCGTTGAGACATCTGTAGCCGCTCTCAACATCATTGTCGCCTTTTTTCACAAGCGACTCATCAATTTTCATTGAATAGTCCTTGTGAACACGAATATATCCTTTCAAGCGTTCAATGGATGTAAATATATTATCCGGTCCTCTTATGATGCCGATTCTCCTGTGCCCTCTTGTTATAAGGTGCTCCACAGCGTTATATGACGCATTCATGTTGTCAACCAGTATGGTGTCGCATTCAACGTCTTCAAGAGCCCTGTCGACAAGCACCAGAGGTATATTCTTTTTAAGCTGCTCCTTAATGTATCCGCCGATGTCGCCCTGAGGTATGATAATGATTCCGTCGACCTGTTTGTTCACAAGAAAATTGAATTTTTCCTTTTCCAGTTCGATATCATTTTTGTAATCGCAAAGAATGGTGCTGTATCCGTTTTTAATAAGTACATTCTCAATGTTCGAAACAATCGTGGTAAAGAATATGTTGTTGAAATCAGGAATAAGAACCCCGATTGTCATGGTTTTGTTTGTTTTCAGGCCGCGGGCTATTTCGTTAACTTTGAAATCGAGCGCCCTGATGGCCTCTTCAATGAGTTTTCTGTTTTCTTCAAGAACATTTCCGCCGTTAAGATACTTTGATATGGTTGCGATGGATAGTCCTGTGTATTTTGCTACGTCTTTTATGGTAGCTGCCAATATGAACACCTTCAATCGCGAAACGTTTAGCTCTGATTTAATCTTATCAGCAATTGGATCATGAGTCAATAGAATAATATTAAATAAAAATAAGCAATGGGGATACAGGTATCCCCATTGTTCGAAGGTATAACAAGGGAACAGGTTTTACCCGTTTACGATTTTAAATGGACGGCAACAGCCTCCATCGGCTCCCGGATACTGATACGCAGCATACCGTCCTTAATGGCGACCGGATTGCCAAAGGCGCTGTATACCTTGTGTATCCTGTATGAATCATCTACAGGTATTTCGATTTCAGGCGGGAAATCACTGTTGAAGGAATGAAGGACTACCAAAGCTTCCTTCTGGTCTGCGGACTTTCTGACGACGGCCTGCCATCCCTTTGGATTGCGGTAACTTGTTATGCCTGAACCGTAAAACGCGGTCGAACCGTTCATAATAATGCCGGATACCGAACGGTAAAAGCTTATCCCTTCATCCACCAGATCCCACTGCTCCTTGTCAAGGTTATAAATATCGCCGGACAGGCACATTACACCGAGGAAGGTATTTGCAATGGAGTATACGATCCTCTTTCTGCTGTCGGTTCCATGGAGCACCGCCCATATCTGGGACTGGCATGGATTGATGACCCTGTGAAGGTTGGCTGCAATGATGGGTATTTCATTGCATTCATGGGCATCGGAAAAAGAAGCCAAATCGCATAATGCCATCATAGACGGCTCAAGACGATGGCCGCCCGACGAACAGTTTTCAATAATGACATCGGGTATTTCCTCCCTTATCCTTCTGAAAAACGCCTGGCTGGCAAGGACTCTCTGCCTTAAGCCTTCTCCGAGAGACTCGGCTCCGTCGCAGCCTACGCCGATGGTTTCGTTGTAGTCAACCTTGATATACTTAAACCCGTTTTTTTTCATCATCATGATTACTCTTTCATAAAGGTAATCATTGACCCAGGGATCGCACATATCCCAGAAACGCCTGACACCCGAGGTGATAACCTTCCCGTTTCTCTTCAGAAGATGCTCATGTTCTTCATAGGATTTCGCCTTGGAACAGCAGTTTTCAAACTCGAACCATATGCCGGGGATCATGCCCGCTTCTTTTATCATGCTCACCGTTTCTTCAATCCCGCAGGGGAACAGGTCCGGACTGACAATCCAGTCTCCGACGGTTGTGTCCCAGCCGTTTTCTTTGTCTGCGCTCCAGCCCGCATCGATTACAAAAATGTCTACGTCCCTGTTTTTTATGACATTGAGGATTTTTTTGATATTTTCATGGGAAGGATATCCCCATGTAGTACAGTACTCGTTGAATATAACCGGCAATTTTTCAAACTTGTTGATTTTATTGAAATGCGCCTTTTGTATGGTCAGCAGTCTTTGCGATACCTCGTCGATATTCCCGCAGCCGACTGTCAGGTAGGCAGAAGGCGTTTCAAACTCCTCTCCGGGCTTCAATGTCTTCATCCAGTGGCCGAAGTCATAGTCAGCAAGTCCTCCCGACACGCACAAAGCGTCATCACGCCTGTATAATTCGATCTGCCAGGAGGATGCACATGCCAGCTGGACTGCCCAGACAACTCCTGAGGCCACATCTTCGACGGCAGCAAACGGGAAATACTTTCTTACCGGCATGGAACCTACCTGTCCGAATTTTTCAACCCTCACTCCATGCTGTGACCAGGACGGTTCAAGCTGTAAGTCTTCAACGGTCTCAGTTATCAGCCTTCCCTCACTGCTCCAGCAGCTGCGGATCCTGTGGATGACCAACTGGTCGGATGCTTCTCCGTCGGTAAAAGGAGTAATCCCGCCGAGGGAGAAACTGGACAGCATTTCAAGGTTGACCGGGCAGTCGGATTTGTTTGAGAATACCGTTTTAACCTCAAAGGCTTCCATACCGTATGTATACGTCAATATATGGGCTATGTAATGTCCCCTGTCATTCTTCAATACTGTGGTTATCCTCTTACAGCCATTATCGCTTTCCGTATGCTGGCTGTCATACTTAAACCCGAAAGTGGTTTGTCCGTTTCTCATGGTATGGCCGTTCGCAAAACCGCTTGAGAAACCGTCGCCCCTGATGTGAGCCTGGACAATTGAGTCCACACTGTAGTTCTTCTTTGCGCCCGCTTTATTTTTCAAAACGGCCGGCAGTATCTCAAATCCAACTTTTCCGTCCTCGTCGGTCAGGTATCTGACCAGCATGTCGGACAGCGTATACTCAGATAAAATCCTGTGCATATTACTGTCACCTTTTCCTTATTTTTATTATAAAATAGTATAACACAAATTAAGAGCGTCAGGCTGTGCGAAAGCTATCATTCTTGAATTATAAAGCGGCGTGCCTGGATGAAACATAAAGCGAAGTACGATTGCTTAGCGGGTTTCCGCACATTCTGTGTGGAAAAGCGCAAGACCGTACTACGCAATTTTGAACTGTGATATGGACTCCTCCAGTTCCTTTGCCATGCCGCTCAGTTCTTCCGCAAGGGCAGACAAGACCTGTGAAGACGCTATCTGCTCCTGGGTGCTTGCGGCGACCTCCTCGGATGTTGCCGCCGCTTCTTCCGAAACTGCCGAAATATTTTCCATGGTCATCATGACGATTTCCTTTGAATCCAATACCACTTTCAATGAATTTTCAACTTCTTTTATCATTCCTGAAATAGATTCCATGGAATTATAGATGGTTTTAAATGAATTATCGGTAGCGTAAACCGCTTCCATCTGCTTCCCCACTATCAGGCTTGAACGGTTTGCGGCATCCGCGGTTATCTCGGTTTTTGTCATTATCCTTTGAATAATATTGTTTATCATTTCCGAGGCTTCTTTTGACTGATCAGCGAGCTTCTTGACCTCTTCCGCGACCACGGCGAAACCGCGTCCCGCTTCCCCGGCCCTGGCAGCCTCAATTGCGGCATTAAGCGAAAGCAGGTTGGTTTGCTCGGACAGACCCGCAATTAAATCCGTAATCTTCTTGATCTCCTTCATATCGTCATTCAGGCTGTTTATGTCATCTATAATCTGCATTGAGACGGATTTTGTCTCCAGCGCCTTGTCGTTAAGAGATTTCACTGTTTCAAGGGCGGCCTGGCTCAGTTTTTGAGTGTCAAACACCACCTCCGCCACGCTGCCGATATCCTCGCCAACCTTGTTTATACTGTCAGAAAGTTCGGCAAGCTGCCTGACTCCCGTTGATATGTCATTGGCCTGCTGGGATGAGCCCCTGGCGATTTCGGTAATGCTGGCCGATATCTGCTCCGAACTTTCATGGGTTTGCCCTGACAGTCTCGCGATGTCCGAAGCAGTTTCTATAACCCTGCCCGCCGAATTGCTGCTTTTTAATATAAGCCTTTTTATGTTTCCGGCCATTTCCCCGAAATTGGAAAGGACTGATGCCAATTCATCCTTTTTATTGTCTTTCACATCGAAAGCAAGGTTGCCCTGCCTGGCCAGATGCATCAGGTCAACAAGTTTTTTCAGAGGAGACGCAATGCTGGCCGTAATTACATAAGACATGAATACGGCAATGACAAGGCAGCCTATGGCTAAAAGTCTGATCATGTCACCAAGGGCTTTTGATTCCTTCCTGAGATATGAATAGGGAATAATCGCCGTAACAAACCAGTCGCTTTCCCCGATCCCGGAATAAGACAGCAGATGCTTCTGGCCATCCAGCTCAATTACTGATGTTGATTGTCCCGGATCAAGAATTGCATATAAAAGCGAATCTTCCGCGAAATGCTCTCCGGGTTCGATCACAGAGTCCTTATCCGCTATAACCTCGCCGCGGGAATTGATGACAATGATCCCAGCTCCTACCCCGAGGTCAATGCCCTGGATGTTTTTAAGGAAGTACTCCGTACCAACATATATATTGATAAATCCTATCTGGTTTCCCGTATTTAAAGATTTGATGCCCTTTGACATCACGATGTTTTTACCAGGCTCGTTTTTTTTGCCGATGAAGTTCCAGGAGGTCCTGCCGCCATTCTTGTCAGCCGCTTCAATTATCCTGTTCATTTCTTCAGCAAAAAACTCGGAGCTTTGCACGCCATATGAAAAAATGCTGTTTCCATTTACATAAATCTCCACTCCGCGTATGTCAACGGTCGATTTTGCGGCAATAGCGGAATTAATTTTTTGCGAAAGCGATATTTTTTCAATTTCGTTGATGGAGTCAATTTTTTCAAGACCATTCTGAATATCTTTATTTAGGATTATATCATTTGCCATGTCTTCAATCCGGGAAACTGACGTCTGTATATTTTTCCCCAATTGTACGGTGATCTGATCGGAATAGGCCCTTATTTTGCTTTCTATGGCCTGGCTCGACTTGCTGAATCCAATAATACCGATTATGGCCAGCGGTACAAGAGAAATAATCAGGAATGATATTATAAGCCTTGTCTGTATTTTGGTGTTTCTTAAAGCTCCTTCCAGGGAGGGGAACAGTGATTTTCCCTGTTCCCTGGGTTTTTCAATAGTATTTCGCTTCTTTTTGCCTTTTTTTGTCTCTGAATGTACCATTATTGCTTACCCCCCATTTGCATCTCCATATAAACTGAAATATACATTTTCCATATATATTTCAACAGGCTGACTATTTCAGGATCGCTCCTGCGGTAAGCGCATTTTCGATCTGTTCATTGCCGAAGGTATAAACAATAATCGTAGGCAGGCTCGTAATAATCATGGCGGCACCGATCTGGCCCCAGTGATTTACTCCTATGCTGACAAAGAAGTTCAACAGCCCTACCGTCAACGGGCGGATCTTGTCTTCCGCTCCCAAAATAAAAGCGAGGAAGAATTCATTATATGTGTTCATAAATATTAAAACGCATTGAGTCGCAATCGCCGGCCTTATAACCGGCAAAACAATTCTGAAAAATGTCTGGAAAATATTGCATCCGTCAATACAGGCGGCTTCTTCAAGCTCAACGGGCAAACCCCTGAAAAACGCGTAAAGCATAAGCACGCATGAAGAAAGCGCAAACGCGGAATAGGGCAGTATTAACCCAATATGGGTGCCCTTTAATCCCAACTTGTTATTCATGATAAGTATTGGAACTATAACCACCTGGACGGGAACTATCAGGCCCATGGATATGTAACTTAACGCGAAATTCTTGTATTTCCACTTCATCCTGCTGATACAGTACGCAAGCATGCTTCCAAGGAGAACGGTTATGATGATCGTACTTACCGAATAAATGACGCTGTTTGCAAGGTATCTTGGAAAATTGAACTTTTCCAGGGCATCTCCATAGTTATTGAAAACCCATTCTTTCGGCAGGCCGAAAGGATTGACATATACTTCGCTTCTCGATTTAAATGATATGTTCAGCATCCAGAACAACGGGAAAAGAAAAGTTATTCCGATCATGATCATAAAAATTGTAACCATTGCTTTGAATATTTTATGTTTCACGGTCCCATCCACCATCCTGTCCTTAGAACTCTATTTTTTCTCTTGCCATGAAGCGGTTGATGAAAAACGTCAATATAAGGCATTCTATTACGAAAATAATGGCTATTGCGCAAGCCTGGCCGTAATCGGAGGCTGAAAATGCCTTATAATACAATTGATAAATTACCGTTCTTGACAGGTCTCCGGGTCCGCCGGCTGTCATAACCCTGACATGAGCGAACTGAGACATGCAGCCAAGTGTTGAAAGAACCAGCACGTACTTTATGACATCCTGCAAGAGAGGAATAGTTATGCTGAAGCTTATCCGGAAGAATCCGGCGCCGTCGATGGTGGCAGCCTCATAGTAAGTTCTTGGAATGGCTTTTATGCCCGTATAGAAAAGCAGGGCGTTCAGACCTAAATACTGCCACAGGAAAGCAACGGTGATGGCCAGGACAACAGTTTTTTTGTCGCTGAGCCACGCCATCGCGTATTTTTCCAGTCCCACTGCCCTTAATATACTGTTGACAAGGCCCCACTGAGGTTCGTATATAGCAATCCACATTTGCGAGATTACGGTTACCTGCAGCACGGCCGGCAACACACTGCTGAATTTGAAGAATCTCCTGGAGCCTTCGCTCATCCTGTCCATAACAAGAGCGAAAAGCAGCGATATGGGCAAGCCCCCGAACAGGGAGACCAATACCATGATAAAAGTATTCCTGTTCGATCTCCAGAATGTTGGATCCTTCAGTACTTTCACATAATTATCGAATCCAACATACCCCATGTTTTTAAAGCCGTCATTTTTTTGAAAGCTTATATTAAGCTCGGGAATTATAGGATAAACCACATAGACTGTAAATAACAGCAGCGCGGGAAAAGCGAACAGAAATATTGCCAGCTTGTTGCCAAAATACTTTTTCATGATATCACCTTATTGACCGGCATCCCCGGAAGAGCGCAGGCTCATGCAGGGATGCCGGAAAACTATTTGCCTGATCAGATATAAATTAATCGAAGAAAATTAATTGAAGTTCTCAAGCCATACAGGGTTGATTGCCTTTATGTAATCATCCGGTGAATACTCTCCGGTAAGGAGCATACTGTTCTGGGTGGCAAATTCCGCCGACATTTGGGCATTGAACGTAGCGGCCCAGAATGATGGTACCTTTATTTTCGCCGCATTGAACTGATCCAGGTTTTTCTGGAGGAGCGGCGAGATTCCTTCGATCTCAACACCTGTCTGCAGCATTGTGGGAGCCTTTTGCTCGATATTGTAATAGAGGGCATCCTGTATCGCACAGAATATGGCAAACTTGGCGGCTACGTCAGGATGCTTGCTCTTGGCCGATGCCAGGTATCCGCTCAAAGGCGCTCCCCAGTACTGGATGACGTTATTGGGATCAACATTGGCGCTTGCAGACGGCCATGGGAAGAAATCTGTATCCGGAGAAGCCTTTTCAAGATTCCCCAATTCCCATGTGAACATTGCCAGCATTGCTGCCTGGCCTGATGTGTACAGCTCGATTGCAGGACCGTAGTCTATATTTGTGACACCGGGTGCGAAGGCACCTGCCTTGACAAGCTTCTGGATCCTCTCAAGGGCATTCTTTACAACAGGGTTTGTAAAGTCAGTGGTGCCGTTGCAAATATCGATTGCCACCTGGGGATCTTCAGCCATTATCATGGTCTGAACCATGTGCAGGTTAGGCGTCCATCCGTCCTTGCCAACGATTGAAATCGGAATATAGCCGGCAGCCTTCAGTTTTTCACATACGGCGACAAGTTCGTCGAAGGTCTTTGGAATCTGGATATTGTTTGCAGCAAATATATCCTTGTGATACCATAGTCTTGGAGTGAAGTACTGGTCTGCGCCGGGCTGGACGCAATACAGTTTTCCGTCTTTGTCCGGTGCAACCAGTTCAGGCATTGTAAACATCTTGTCGAAACCTGTTTCAATTACATAAGGATACAGGTCCAGAGCGTTTCCTGCCTTAACCACAACAGAAGAAAGATTCTGCTCAGAGAACCAAACGTCGGGCATATCACCGGAAGCGTTATAGGCCTTCAGTTTGTTTGCATAGTCTTGTCCGCCGCCGCCCAGATCATATTCGATCTCAACATTGGGGAATTCCTTGGGAGCATTTACCTTTATGTACTTCTCACGGATGTTGTTCCTGTTTTCGTCCGCGCTCAATGACAGGAACTTGATTTTAATCTTTTCTTCTGTCTTGGGGGCTTCTGATGATGCAGCCGGAGCCTGTGTCTGTGTCGATGATGAAGGTGTTTGAGAAGTGGGGGCCGTTCCGCCGCATGCTGCCAGTGAAAGCACCATGATTAAAGCCACAGCAATAGAAATAAGTCTTTTAAACTTATTCATCTAAGGCATCCTCCTTTATTATCTGGATAATACGAAATCTTTCGAAAGATTTCTTTGCCGGCATATTAATTGTATAACCCGGATAATTTTCATTGAAGGGAATATTCTTAGTCGGCAAGGAAAAAAATAGGATTCGATAAAAATATATATTTATTACTTATGAATTTTGTTTTCAATATATTTGCTTGGTGGTATGCCATAGTACTTTTTAAAACATTTTCCAAAGTAATTGGCATCTGCATACCCAACCTTGTCCGCAACATCAGAGACAAGGGTGTTTCCGTTGTCAAACAGTTCCTTTGCTTTTCTGATCCTGAACTCTGTTAAATATTCATTTATGGTCGTACCCGTATCCCTTTTGAAAATAAAGCAAAGATGCGCGTAATTTATATACAGGTTCCGGGCTATCTCATCTATGCTCAGCTCGGGGTTTTTATAGTTATTGCTGATATATCTCTTTACGTCCTCTATAATTTTTGCAGCTTTTGAATTCTTTTTCTTTTTAATGGCATCCAGCGTATATTTGTAAATTCCCCTGATCCAGTCTTCCATTTCGCTTATGGACGTTTTCAGCTGGATACGCTCGATAATGCTCAACTGTTTGCCAGGAAAGATTTCATTAAGGCTTGCGCCAACCTCAATGATAAACTCAAAGCATATCGATATCAGTTCGACGCAGACCACATAAAGCAGTTCGTAATGGATGTTTTCACAGCGCATCCTGTCAAAGATCCGGGTTATGTACATATTCACTTCTTCTTCATTGCCCGTGCGCATGCTCATCATAAGCTGGCTTCTCTGTTCCACGGAAATCAGGTTGACCTTTATGCCCGACTCCGCCACCGAACTGTACAGGATAACTTTGTTATTGCCAACCGTGACCTTATTCTTGAGAGCGACTATCGACTCTTTATAGGATTCGGAAATATCAAACAGATCGTTTCTTATTTCCCCGACGCCAATGGTAACGGTAAAGTCCATATGTCTATCCACTATTGCCCTTATCCATTCCAGTTTAAGTTCCAGGTCAGAGACAAATTCGTTTCTGTCCCCTTTATCATTGACGCCAATGATTATGCATATCCTGTCGTCGTTGTCATAGCAGCGGTCAAAATCAAACTTTTCGGAGAGTATTTCTTCTGCGATGTTGGAAACGGCAAACATCCACAGCTGTTTATCTTCATCATTCCATCGGTCATCAGTATCCAGCTCTATGGTAACTGCAAGGTAATAGTCCGAAGAACAGTTGATATTCAAATATTCCATTCTCTTAATGGTGCCGCTGTCCCTTTTGCTTAGGTTCCCCCGGAGCAGCTCATTGAGGAATTTATCCCTAAGCAGGGGAATGCTGTCCTTCACCTGCTTTTTCAGCCTGTCCATCTCCATCTTTATTCTGTTTTCATTCTCAATAATATTTTTAAGATCCAGCAGAGTCTTCTTCAGTTCCTCTTCATCCACAGGTTTCAGCAGGTAATTGAAGACCCCAAGCTTAACGGCCTGTCTTGCATAATTGAATTCGCTGTGACCGGTGAGAATTATAATTTTAATGTCATCGTTTGATTCCCTGAGATGCTGGACGAAATCCAGGCCGTCCATGATGGGCATATTGATATCCACCATGATTATATCGGGGTTAAGCGCTTCGGCTTTCTCAAGGGCATCCCTGCCGTTCTTCGCTTCACCGCAAATTTCGAATCCAAGTTCATTCCAGGGCAGTGATATTTTGATTGCCTCTCTGAAATAAAACTCATCGTCCACTATCATTACTTTAAGCATTGTTCTTCCCCCTAATACTCAATGGCCGGCAGGCTTACAATGACTTTTGTGTATTCTCCTGCTTTGCTCTCTATAGTTATGCCATATTGAGCTCCGTAAAGAAGCTTAAGCCTTGCATCGACATTGTGCAGCCCGAATTCCGTGCTTTTGCTGTCCCTGTCAGGCTGGGAAAGGGCTTTCCGGATCTGTTCCTCAGTCATTCCTACGCCGTCATCAAAGACCTCTATTTTTATGACACCTTCCTCAAAGTTGCCCTTGATTATCAAATGACCTTTTTCGTCCTTTTCTTTCAAGCCATGATAAATTGAGTTCTCAACCAATGGCTGCAGGGTAAGCTTGGGTATTTGATACTTCAGGATCCTGTCTTCAAATTCAATCTCATAATCGAGGTACTCGATATACCTGAGCTTCTGTATTGAAAGGTAGTTCTCAATGAGGCTCTTTTCTTCTTCTATCCTGATTATATCCTTGCCCTTGCTCAGGGATATCCTGTAGAACCCGGCCAGGTTCTTTGCGGTAAGCATTGCCTTGTCCTTCATATCAAGCTTGATAAAAGATATGATGGTTTCGATGGTATTGTACAGGAAATGGGGTTTTATCTGTGACTGAAGGAGTTTGAACTCATTTTCCCGTTCCGATTTCTGCTGGATGTATATTTGCTCCAGCAATTCGTTGATTTTATCCATAAGGCTGTTAAACCCGTCTCCAAGCATACCGATTTCGCCTTTTGTTTTGAGATCGGCCCTCAGTTTCATATTCCCGGATTTGATTTTTTTCATGATACTGACGAGTTTAAGTATGGGCCTTGATATGCTGTAAGAAACCAGGTACGAAGCAATGAACGCGAATATCAGGCATGCGGTTCCGATTACAATGATAAGCTTGGTAATCTCTTTGATCTCATATGTAATTTCATCAAGGGGAATGATACTTATGATTTTCCATTTTAGTTTGTCAAAGCCCTGTACCGTAATCAGCGAGCGCTTTCCTTCAACATCATTGATAATGCTTTTTGTATCGGACAGCTCTTCCAGCTTGTACTCACCCAGGTACTTATTCTCGTCAAACTTTTCGAATAACTCGTTCTTGTCCCTGGCAGACACTATTTTCTTTTCTTCATCAACAATATAGAATTTGTCTTCCTGGTTCACTATGTTGTCAAGATATATCGAGGCAACATTTTTTTCATTGAGATAGAGTATTGCCGTACCGAGAATATTGCCGGTATCGAAGCCAATTATTGTTTTCGCTATGACAAATACGTTGTCTTCCCCTCCGCTGAACTTGTACTTAATATTGGCAAGGCCAAGCCAGGTAGGAGTTTTTTCTTTTCTGACATACTCTATTACTTCTTTCGTCAGCACGGGATATACGCTCGTGTTGTCCACATAACCGATGTCAAACAGCTTGTGATCATTTGACATTATACTTGCAGCGACAATATAGCTGTTTGGATGCACCACATTGCTTATGGCCAGCGACAGGGTTTTTTCAACGTCAAGGTAATCAAGGGGAGTAAGTTCTCCCGCTCTCAGCCGTTCAAGCTGCTTTTGAAGCCTGTTGTCAGTGCTCAGGATCCTTATGTAGTCTTCGGAGTTATTGGTCAGATTAAGAAGGCTGTTGCTGATCAGGGCCAGTTCCCTTTCCGCATTTTTTGTGGCTTTTGTCACAATTGCCTCATTGGAAGTTTTAATAGCCAGAAAAGCAAAAATAGACAGGGAAATCATCAGGATAGCTGCATAGAATACAAATATCCTTGTTCTAATGGACATTTCCTTCAACGATGAGAACAAAAAACGCATTTTCCTGTTTTTTTCTCCTCTTTATTCAACGGTTCAAGCAACTGTCCACAGTTTAATAATATCATAATAAATAGATATATAAATTGCTCGGCAATCAAAACTGTAATAAACAAAATAATTATGCAATGTTATTGAGCCGGAATGAAGAAATTTTTATTGGTGATAAGGGAAATTTTTTGGGAATTGCTGTAAGGATTTTATTTCTCCGAATCACCGACTCTGTTTTTATAATCAACCGGGCTGATACCATACTGCATCTTGAACACCTTGCTGAAATAATGCTGGTCACTGAAGCCCAGTATCTCCGCGATATCTTTCACCAGCATATCATGATTCTCAGACAGGAGCTTCCTGGCTTCTTCAATTTTCAGCTTATTGTAATAATCCATCGGAGAATTGCCATAATACATCTTCATCAGTCTGCTGATATATGACGACGAAATTTTAAACTCATCGGAAATGTCCTGCATAGTAATATTGCCATATATATTATCCCTCAGGTACTTTTCCACTTTCTCAGCAATTGCCATGGGAGACCCTGTTCTTTCATTCCTGCCCTGGATAAACTTATTATAGTATTCAATGATTTTATCCTCCAAATCCCTGTAACTTCCGCAGTCGCTCAATATCATGTCAATCAGGTAATTCGGATCCTCCAACGGGAACTGTTTGTCATTCCCCAACAACAGGGAGATTTCATCCAGGACGGCAACCAGGAACTTCCTGATAAAGATTATCGGGTAATTGTTCTCTTCCCAGGCATGGACGATCCTGCTTATTTCCGCATGGACATTGGTAATTGACCTGTTGCGGATTATACTTTCCACTTTCTTCTTAAGCACAATTGTTTCCGAATTTAATTTAGCCAGGCTATGGCTGGTGGCAGAGGAACTCCCGATATAAATCTCTGATTTATTCAAAAGCATCATGCTGCTGAGACTGTTTGAAAGATCTATATATTGCTCATAGAGTCTGCCGATATCCGACAGCTTGTCCGAGCATATCATATTCAGCTGGGAATATCTTTCAGTCAATTTCTGAAAAACAGTCTCATTATATTGCCTTATTTGTGCTTCAGAATAACGATTAAGGTCATAGAGAATTATATATCATTCCAAATATTCATGAAAACAAGAATCATCACAGTCATATTAACAGGTTTAAGGAGCGGAAATATAACCGAGAAGAATACTCTGAAAACCGACGCTCCGTCAAGAAACGCAGCTTCGTCAAGAGATCTTGGCAATCCCTTGATAAACCCGGTGTACAAAAAACAGCTGAATGAAATATTAAGGGCGCAGTAAAGCAGTATCGCATTCATGTATCCGCCATAGAAACCAAAAACATTGGATAGTTTTATGGTAGGAATCACCTGCATCGGGATAATGGTTCCAATGAAAAAGAAATAATATAGAAAGCGGGACAGGGAGCTCTTTTTCCGTGCAAGTACAAATGCCGCGATTGAGCTTATTAATATCGTAGTACATGTAGAAACTGCAGTAATAAAAATGCTGTTGGAAAAAGCGGTGGCCAGTCCGCCTTTCTCGAATACTTCGGCATAATTCCCAAACAGCCATACTTTTGGCAGCTTCAGGTCAAAGGCGGTTACCTCGGTAGGGTTCTTAAATGAACCCAAAAGCATTATCATAAGCGGTACTATAACAGCCAGGGATAACAGCAGCATAAATACCAGAAGAACTGATACAAATAATCTTGATTTCAATTTTGCAGACATTATTCCTCAACTTCCTTTTTTCTCATGAAGTATAGCAACGGTATGCAGATAAGGGAGACAAAAACCATAAGTGTGACATTTAACGCAGTGCCGAGTCCCCATTCACCTTTGCCGAATTTTGAGAAAACCTCCAATGCTATAACCATCGATGCTTTTCCAGGTCCGCCGCCAGTCAATGCATATGGCTCGCTGAATACTTTAAGTCCTCCTATCAGGCTTAAAATCAGATTTATATTTATCGAAGGAGCGAGCAGGGGCAGATAGATTTTGAAAAACCTCTGAAAAGCATTCGCCCCGTCTATTTTTGAGGCTTCGTAATAGGTTTCAGATATTCCCTGCAGACCGGCAAGATATATTACCATGTGATATCCTGACCATTGCCAGATGGAAACACCGGCTATAGAGTACATTACAACCTTGGAATCCACAAGCCAGCTTTGTTCCAGGAAGCCTAAGCCAACAGCCTTGAGAAAAGAATTCAATATCCCTTCCGGATGAAGAATGGGTACAAAAACCAACCCGATTACAATGGTCGACAATACGCACGGAAGGAAAAATATGCTCCTGAAATAATTCCGGAAAGGCATTTTTACGTTGACGGCAAGGGCGAGAAGCAAGCCGAACAGATTTTTGAAAACAACTACTAAAACAGCATATATGAATGTATTGGCAATGGCCTTTTTTAATTCGTTGTCTTTGAAAATGGTAATGTAATTGTCTATCCCTATGAAATTTATTCCTGTTCTGGTCACATTCCAGTCTGTAAACGAATAGTAAATGCCGATAACAGCGGGTACAATAAAAAGTATTCCGTATATAAGCAGCGCCGGAATCACAAGACTGTATTTGTACATTTTTTCATACGTCCGATACAATTAAAGACCTCCTTTGCCGGAGTGCTTTGAATAATCATAGCCCACCGTATGATGGGCTATGATTAACTCCCGTTCCAAGAAATTAACTTTTAGAAACCTGGGTACCCTTTCGCTTTCATTAGCTCATCAAACTTGACATCCCAATCCTTCAGAACCTGCTCAGGCGTCTTCTCGCCGGCAAACATTTCCTGATAATATCTCCAAAGGTCATTAAGGTCTACTTTCATATAGCAGTTCATTTCAGTTACGACCTTACCGCCCTGGTTATATGTTGTGTATATCTCCTTCATGAACGGGCTGTACTCCGGTTCCTGGGCTCCCTTTATGCTCGGGGAGAACGCTTTTTCCGACTGAGCTGCATTGAGCTGTTCAGGCTGTGCAAGGAAATTCAGGAACAATTTTGCCGCCTCTATATTTTTTGCATCCTTGGGAATAAGAAAACTCCGTCAAGCTGTCCAATTGTCAGGTATTCATGCTCGCCTTCAAACATGGGTAACGGGAACATTCCAAACTCGGTGTCGGGAATCTTTGCGATCAAATCTGTCGCGGTAGCGTCCGAACCCATCATCATAGCGTATTTTTTGCTTTCAAAGGCCTGAGGGAAACCGTTGTAGTCGTCAGAAAGCAATGTCTTCTGCATATACCCGGCATTATATAAATCATACAGCTTGGTGAGACTTTCTTTGAAAGCAGGAATATCAGACCAGTTAAGCTGGTTGGCATTCAGTTTCTCCCAAATGTCAGGCTCAAACTTGGCTACATAATATCCCCATGCTGTTGTTGTGTACATCTGGAAAGTCCATACATCTTTAAATGGCGCATAGATAGGAGTTATGCCGCTATCCTTTATGATTTTGCAGATATTGACGAACTCGTCGAAGGTTTTGGGAACTGATAAATTCAGCTGATTGAAAATATCCTTGTTATAAACTATTCCCATTCCTCCGGTCATGTTCTTTACAGCAAATCCATAAATTTTTCCGTCAGGCGCTCTGAGAGCATCAGGATTTACCAGGTTTGCCACCCAGGGTTCGTTGGACAGATCAACAAAATTGTTTACAACATTCAATTCATTTTCAGCTGCAACCTTGCTATAATTGATAATGTCGGAGGGCTGTCCGGCTGCAAGCTTTGTCTGCAGAATCGAAAGAGCCTGGGCGTCCGGATTAAGAATCAGCTGGACTTTTATATTCGGATATGCCTTTTCAAATGCATCGATATTGGCCTGGTGAAAAGCATAGGGATTATTGTTCTTCATCTCCTGACTCAATTCAATGGTCAGGGTGATTTCCTTTTCACCTGCAGGTGCTGTTTGAGAATTCGTGGGCGTTGACTGGGGATTACCGCCAGGCGACGATTGATTGCCGCAACCAACCATTGCGACAACAAGTATAGCAACAGCCAGCAGCACTCCGGCTGCACGCATTAGCCTGTTTCTCATTTTAATTCCTCCTATACACCTCATTTTGATATAAGTTCGTTGCATGCAACTCTCGTTGTAAGAATTATAGCATCGCCCCGGGAAGGGGTAAATGGAGTATGCTGAACAATGCCTGTTGATTATTTTGAACAAAGAGCATGCCAGTTCAAAATGTGCATTATTAGCGGCTGTAACCTGCAGCGATTTATAATTAAGCATGATAAATTGCACAGCTTATGAGTTTTCGCACAGTCCGTCGGGTTCATAGATAAAATATTGAAAACGTGCGGTGCCTCCGCCCTCCGCAAAAAGTCCCATAAAGCACCCTGTAAAGGTAAAGACCATGCATTCTGTCGATAAAAGCTGTGTACGGCCTTCACCGATCAGTGTCATATCCTCCTGGCATGTTCCGGCGTAGAAAGAATATATAAGCCTTGTAGCTTCAATACGAAGAAGGATGCTTCCCTGGTCGGGAAGTATTACCGGAACGCTTTCGGCCTCGATATCACCAACACGCTTTCTCAGCAGGGCAACGCGATTCCCGTTCTTTCTGGTTACCAGCAGGTCATAGTGATGCTCGTTCGTGTGAAACACGGTTATCCCTGCTTTTTCTTTTTCATCTGCAGGAGTAAAGTCCATCAGTGTTTGGGCGCTGACGTTGAAATGCTGCTGCCTGCGGCCTATAAAAGTAGGCGACCCGCGGTCATTAAGCGTATGGTTCCCGGCGGTCAGGCTCAATCCCGGTTTATTCAGCTTATAGTTTTCCGGGACCGGATTGCGCAGGAAGCTCCAATAAGGCGCTAAATTTTCCTTCTCAAAGGTATCGCATACCGGCGGAACGTCAACCGGGCACTCACTGACCACCCTGGAGACTTCCATTTCAGGGGTGATCAGCTTTCCGCCATTTACCAGGGGCCATCCGTCCGGTTCCCACGTAACGGGAGCGATCATTGTCTCCCGTCCCAAATGATGGAGCATGTACTGGCTGGGACGAATCCCGTGAAAAACCATCCAGCAGTCACCCCGGGGAGTTTCAATAAGATCCGCATGGCCCAATGCCTGGAATTTATCAAGGGTCGTATCCCTGTGGGTAAGAATAGGATTGCGGTAACAGCTTTCAAAAGGTCCCCACGGAGAATCGCTGCGCGCGATGGTGACCATATGGCCGTACTCCGTCCCCCCCTCTGCGATCATCAGGTAATATATCCCGTTTCGCTTGTACAGGTGCGGACCTTCAGGGTATTTCCCTCCAGAACCGCGCCAAATCAGGCGCGTATCGGACAGCATTTCTCCTGTTTCGATGTTTATCGTGCACTGGCCTATCCCCTGGACTTCTCCGTCCTCATACTTGCTTGTCAGGTATACTGTCCCATCATCATCGAAAAAGAGAGATGGATCAATTCCCTTTTGTTCTACCCGGACAGGATCCGACCATTCGCCCCGTATATCGTCGGTCCAGACATAGAAATTTCCGCCGTCGCTGAAATTTGTGGTTATCATATAGAAACGTCCGTTATTATACCGGATGGTGGGTGCCCAGATTCCTTCGGAGGTACCGGCCCTTGTTAGGTCCAGCTGGGACTTTCTTGTCAGCACATGACCGATTTGCTCCCAATGGATCAGGTCTTTGCTGTGAAACAGGGGCACGCCCGGAAAAAACTCAAAGGAACTTGTCACCAGGTAATAATCATCGCCGGCCCTGCAAATGCTCGGATCCGGATAAAATCCCGGTATTATGGGATTTTTATAACGTATCATGGGATCTGCTCCTTTCCCCGCTTATCCTGCGGATCCATACCATCATTTCCCCGGGTTCCCTGTTGCCCCACATAAAGTATGGTATGGCTTTGAACTCCACTTCCTGCTCAGGGGAAGGACAGGGCCTGTACAAAATGTCTCCCCAGTCATCCTCAATGGTGCGTACAGCTTTCCCTTTAATGACTATGGCGTTTTTCATCAATTCTTCATCTGTTTGGGTTTTAAAGCCGGATTCTGTGTCGACAGAAAGGGCTGACAGATTTTTACCGTTATCCGCTTCTTCAAGGCAGTAAACCAACGGTCCTCTCTGTATGGCTATTTCCCCGGCATTGGCATGTACTTTTGGATTGGCATAGATGACTTCAATGTCCATGTTGAAGTTAAGGTCTATTATATCACCCGTCTCCCATCTCCGCTTTACGAAAATATAACCATTTTTCTTTTTAAAAGTTTCTTCCCTGCCATTAATGAAAAGGGACCATTTTCTGCACCAGCCGGGTATCCTGAATGCCAGTGATATGGGTTCGGAAGGGGCAGACACTATGGAGAATTTCACTTTTCCATCCCAGGGAAACTCACTTTCCTGTTTTATCTTAATAACGCCGTTCTCCATCCCGATCCTGGCTTCTCCTCCGATATAGAGATGGGTGTATACCGTATCGCTGTTCGCCGAATAAATATACTGATTCAGCGATGTCAGCAGCCTGGCAATATTGGGCGGGCAGCATGCGCAGCCGAACCATTTCTGCCTGACCGGTTTTACATGTTTCCTGTCCGGATTGTTGATATTGGCTTCGGGCCATACCTCCAGGGGATTCACATAGAAAAAGTGCTTTCCGTCGCGGGACATGGATCCAAGTATAATGTTATATAACGCTCTTTCCATGACATCCGCATATTCGCTGTCTAAATCTATCTGAAGCATGCGATGGGCGAAAAATATAAGACCTACCGATGCGCATGATTCCGCGTAAGCCGTGTCATTAGGCAGATCATAATCGGCAGTGAACGCTTCGCCGTGATGGGTCGAGCCAATCCCGCCAATGATGTACATTTGCCTTCTCACAATGCTTCTCCACAGTTTTTTGCACGCATCAAGCAATTGCTTGTCCCCTGTTTCCCTTGCGATATCAGCCATTGCAGAATACATATAAACTGCCCTGACGGCATGGCCGACCGCTGTATCCTGTTCCCGGACAGGTTTATGAGACTGGTTATACTTCAGGTCCGGGTAAGGGACCGGCAGATTGCTCCAGCCTGAATACCCTTTTCGGTTTTTCCATTCCTGGACAAAGAAATTCGGTTCTTTGCCGCGTTCGTCGAGAAAGTACACGGCAAGTCTCAAATACTTATTGTTACCGGTCGCCTTATACAGTTTCACAAGGGCGAGTTCTATCTCCTGATGGCCGTCATACCCGCGAATTTTTCCCGGTTCCGGTCCGAACACTGTATCGATGTAGTCTGCAAATCGGCATGCCACATTCAGCAGCTTCCTCTTTCCGGTGGCATTGTAATAGGCTACCGCAGCCTCGATCAAGTGTCCGGCAACATACAGCTCGTGGCCTTCATGGAGGTCAGTCCATCTTTTTTCAGGCTCCTTAATCATGTAGAAGGTATCCAGATACCCATCAGGCCGCTGGGCTTTCTCAATTAATTCGATAACATCGTCAGCCGTTTTCTCCAGCTCCGGATCAGGGTGGGTTACCAGGCTGTAGCTTACCGCTTCCAGCCACTTACTTACATCGGTGTCCTGGAATCTTTCCCCTCCGAATTCTCCTTCTTCAAGTCCTGCGGCAATGCGTAAATTCCTGATGGCATGGCTGGGCTCCGCATCCGGTATCCGGTCGTTTAACGCATCCCACTGGTATGGCAATACTGTGTTTCTTACGAGCTCCACATATTGTGACCAGAATGGGTCTGACAGTTTTACTCTTTTCAGGTCTATCGGCCTGGAAATCACATTAATGTCCATTGAATCACTCCCTGTTAAAGTAGAATCGGTCTGCGCCCGTGTTATATGTTTTAAGAAAGGCGCCTGTATTGTTACAGACGCCTTTCCATAAGATGTCCTGCCTTTCTTAAAACTCGAACTCCAGTCTGGTCAGGGAATCTTTTTCAAGGGTCAAATCAAAACCTTTGCCATTTTCACAGAACAGTTTTCCATTAACGTAGACCTTCTTGTATCCTATAGGAAAAGCAAATTTTATAGTCTGGTCTACTATTGATGAAATATCTGCAACTGCTTTACCCCCCTGAATATCCCAGCTCATATTCTCAATTTTGGCAAAGGTATAGAGCCATACGCCCTTGACTGATCCTTTGGCCAGATCATCAGGAACTGCCGGCAGCAGTTTTATGAAGCCTTCATCGGAGTATACGAGCATCTCCAGTATCATTGCAGGCATTGCCCCCAGCAGGTCAGGGCAGAAAACTCTGTAAGGATAGTGTACTGTATTAAGCGTGCGTGTTATATACCCATGCTCCAGGAGTGTACGCATGTTGTGCATTGCATCGGGCAGATCGTCAAGCCTTACAGCCGTGAAATACCTGTGAATGATACCATGGGCAGAATCATCTTGATGGCCTCGTTTGCGATTGGAAAGTATAAACGGCTTAACAAGCTCGGGAGTCTTTTCCGGCGATATGGCGCGTCCCGGCCAAACGTCGTAATGGTGTGAAACATGTCTGTGGTTATAGTTTTCGCCTGAATATTTGAACGACCATTCCTTTACGGCGCCGTCTTCGTCGAGCAGGTAATCCGGCAGCTTTTCGCGCAGCTCTTTCCATTTGGGATAATCCGGCTCGTCAAGCCCAAGCACGTCGCAAGCCTTCATAAGGTTGTCCAGGACTTCCCGGCATACCATTATGTCCATAAGCGAGTTTACATTCATCGCATAGACATCTTTCGGGAACGGTACATGGTAATCATTCATTGACGGATCTTCGGGCGAATAGCTGGGATAGAAAATAACCTTGCCGTTTTCGTCCGTGTCTGAAAGATAATCCATGTAGAACAGCGCGATCTCTTTCAATCCGGGAACGATACGATTACGCAGGAATTCTTTGTCTCCGGTTACAAGATAATGTCCCCAGAATTCGTTGTATATCCAGCCCAGCATAGCTGTCCAGCAGTAATGGGGATATACGATAGAGAACTGGTAGAACTTGCCGGAGTTATAGTCGCAGTGAACGTTGCCAAGTACTCCCCGGGCGCCGAAGAAGCGCTTCGCGTTCAGGCGGAAATCATCAAACTTTGTTTCATAGAACCTGAAATATGTCTCCATCACTTCAGGCAGACCCGTCATGTTTCCTGCGCATACCTGCAGATTGGTATTGATGTTATGCTGGAATAATGACGGCGGATCGTCACCCGTATCAGTGATCATGAAGAAGCGGCCCATATCATACAGCTTTTCAAGCAGCATTGGGCTCAGTTCCCCGACGCTGTGCTGCTCGTTCAGCAGTTCTTCTGCCGAAAGCGCCCAGTCGCCCGTGAGAGCGATGGTGGAACGTTCCATCATGGGTTTGAGATGTGCCCTGTTAGCTTCGAGCATATCTTCATATGAATCCGTAATTTCCCTTACGTCTGCCAGCACTTCATCAGCCAGTTCATGCCTGTAGTCTTCTTCGTACTTGACAGAACGGGACAATATCATTACTTTTGTAGCATCTTTTATCTCGACATAGCCATTGAAGTTGTCAGCGCTGCATTCCACTTTGCCGTCAGTCCTGATAACCGATGAACAGCAATATCCTCTCGTGCCGTACTGGGGATCATAGGCCAGGGAGAGGGTGCAGCTGTCCTTTGTTGTTTTGACTGAGACATCGCTGCCCGGGATAGGATACATCTCAAGATAGTCAACAAGAACATAGTCTTCAAAATAATCATGCTGGTTATAGCCGCCGGGTGCGACGAAACGCAGGTTCACATTAAACTTCTCGTTGTTGAGACGCTTGATTTCATGCACGCTTACGTCCTTTGCAAATGATACGAAAGACCGGCGGATAAGCCCGCCCTTATTGTCTTCGCAGCGTACGGTGACTTCACCCGACATCATATCAAGATATCTCAGGTAATCATGGGTATCCTGGCCTTCGTCAAAATCAAGCAACAGCTCCATTACCGAATGAAGGCGGGGATGCAGGCGAGGGAACTCAACGCCGAAGGGCCTTTTGTCTATCCATTTATCATAACCGGCATCCTTTGTGGCTTTATCCATAAGTTTAGCGGCTTCCTCAAATCTCCCCTGCAAAAGCAGCCTTCTGCACTCAGGAATCGCATACGCCACATCAGGCGGCTCAGGCGTATCTTTCCATCTCATGTCCATAATTCGTTCACGTTTATAGATTATCCTCTCGTGATACGGATCACCGATTACATCAATACGCTGTTTTCCGTTTGCTGTAACCATTACGTCTATGTCAGCTTTTGCAGGGTAAAGGCTGCTGACACTTTTTACAGGCAGTAACTGACGGCGTTTTTTAAGAGGCATAGGCTTATACTTCATCGGATATGCCACTGTCTTTATTCCATATGCGCTCATGTCTTTCCTCCTCTTTTTTACTAAGTAATCCTTCGCAGAATATGATTATTCTTGTTCGCGGCCTTCAACCGGTCCGCCAGAAACGCATAATACTGAGCATTGCATGCAACTTTTGCGATTATTGTAGCACCCGTCCCGTAAAGAGTACATGGAATATGCTGAACAGGGTTTTTTGAATATTATGAACTAAGCGTTCCGAATTTTCCTCCGCGAGAAACCTTGTATCCGCCTGATTTGCGGCGGCTGTATCCTGTAAGCGATTCGAGCACCGGAACAGCCCCATATAATTGTTCCTCCGTCGCATGCAGGAACGTCGCTTAATAGCAAATGAACACTGTTAATAACATAAATATAAGAAAAAACCCTATGGCGCAGGTTGCTATATTGTCTGCCCCATAGGGTGAATTGCGGATGAGTATAATATTCTGTTAACTCAGATCCTGCAGCCTGACTTTTACGCCGTTGGAATCAACGGTATACTCCCTGTCATAAACCTTTATTACCATACCCGGGCCGCTCAGTATCCTGTACTCGGCTTCTTCCCTGTTAACGTTTACCTGGAGCAGGGAGCCCCTGTACTGGAGCCTGAAGCTGAACGAATTCCAATTATCGGGTATCGAGGGCTTGAATATCAGGACATCCCCGTCCGTCCTCAATCCCCCGAAACCGTAGACCATATTGAGCCAGGCTCCCGACATGGAGGTGACATGGAGCCCCTGGTCCGTATTCTTGTTATAATTGTCCAGGTCAAGTCTTGCCATGTATTTGAAGAATTCATAAGCTTCTTCCTTCTTGCCCAGCTCCGCGGCCAGGATTGAATGGATGGACGGTGACAGGGAAGATTCATGGATGCATCTTGCTTCATAAAACTCGTAGTTGATCCTTTTCTGCTCAGGGGTATAGTCGGTGCTGAAAAAGAACGGCAGCAGCAGCACATCGGGCTGCTTGATCATGTTATACCTGAATATTCTTACGTAGGCCCAATGCTTGTATATGGGAATCTGGGATTCCGGTATATTCTTTACATCCGCCTCGGGCAGATCGAAGTACCCGTCATGCTGCTCGATAAGCCCGGTTTCTTTATTCATGGGTATGCGCATCAGCCTGGCCTTTTTTCTCCAGTCCTCAGTTTCTCCTTCCCTGAGCCCTACCTTTTCCGATACCTTGCGGAGCAGATCCGGAGCTTCCTTTTTCATTCTCTCTATTACATCAAGAGTGAATTCAAAGGTCTTCTTTGCCATCACATTGGTATAGGCGTTGTTATTGACGTTCATATGGTATTCGTCCGGCCCCATTACGCCGTAAAGCCCGAAATCGCCGTTCAGGGGGCTGAATTCGCCGCGGTTGGCATAATAACGGCTTATCTGCATCAAAAGCTCAATGCCCTGGTTGAAAAGAAACTCTTTGTCATCGCACAGCTTGTTATACAGCCACACCGCGTAGGAAACGGCAGCGCTGACATGTATCTCAAAGTCCCCGTGCTGCCACGTGGCGCAGCTCTCAGTCCCGTCAAGGGTACACATCGGATAGCGGGCTCCCTCGCAGTCAAGCTGCTTTGCGCGCTCACAGGCCTGGGGAAGGTATTTGTACCTGTAAAGCAGCAAGTTTTTGGCCGCTTTCGGATTGTTGAATATGTAAAACGGCATGCAATAAGATTCGGTGTCCCAGAAGACCTGTCCGTGATAAACCTCGGCAGTAAGTCCTTTGCAGGGAATATTAAGGTTGGGATCGAAACCGTGGTAGGTAGAGTACAGCGTAAAGATGGAAAATCTTACGCCCTGCAGGTTTTCATCGTCCCCGTCTATTTTAATGTCGATATTATCCCAGGCCTTCTCCCAGTATTCCTCCTGGGTCTTCAGCGCTTCATCAAAGGAAATGTGCCTGTATTCCGATGCAAGATCGCTTCCCTTTGCCCAGACCGAGCCCTTATCCTCAGATTTTTCCCAGTAATTCACCACCGATTTTTCTATGAAGGTACTCTTCCCTTCTTCAAGTTCCAGCGGGAAATTCAGAACCGCAAGTTTATCCTGCAGGATAAAGGCGGTATTGAGTATTTTGTTTGAGTTGAGCCTGAAGTTTGAAAACAATAAATGACCGCTTTTGATGGTTTTGCCCAGGGCTGATATGCCATCGCCGGTATATTCTGCTTTTTCAAGGGTCCAGAAGTTTTTGCCCCTGGGTTTAAATTCGCTGTCCGACGTCTCAACCTGGTTCCAGCCTTCCGCGATCTCATGAAGGATGGAATAGTCAAGGCCGGACTGAACAAGGAGATTTCCGCTGAAATTCAGCGGCTCAAAGGTAATTTTCTGGAACCCCATATTGGGCCTGTCCATGCTGAGGAAACGCAGGAATGAGACTTTCAGCTCTTTTCCTGTTTTGGTTTTCCATATGAATTCCCTGGTCAGTGTCCCCTTTTTCATGTCAAGGACCCTTTTAAAATTATAAAAATCGCATCTCGCCAGGTCCAGCTGTTCGCCGTCCAGGAAAATCCGTGTATAAAGCCAGTCCACCGAGTTGACGCCAAAACATACCCGGGTGACCATTCCCTTGAAGAGCTGCCAATGCTGGGCCTCCATTTCTTCATAGAGGTTGTTGAAATAGCTTCCCAAAAGCCGGTTCCCGCTGTAACCTTCCTCAAAGTAGCCCCTGACTCCCATGAACTCGTTTGCAAGGCAGAACATTGATTCCGAGATCCTGCTGCGTTTTTTCTCGAACCCTTCCTCGATGATCTTCCAGGGGTCGATTTTCAGATACCTGTCAGCTGTTTTTGTCGGCATACACATACTCCCTTCTTTCCATATGCTTTTCCTTCAATCTCAGGTAGACATCCGCCAATGTGCCGTCAAACGGCCCCGCCTTTTCCATTTTTATAGAAACCAATGCGGCCGCGAATTTAAGAGACTCTTCCACGCCATGATCCATCCTGTGGGAAAGGTATGCGGCAAAGGTAGTGTCGCCCCGGCCGGTGCGGCCAACAGTGCTCCGGTTGGAGAATCTTTCGTAACGGGTTTTGCCGTTTGCCCTGGCCAGAACGCCTTCCGCATGGGTTATGACTGTTTCCTTGCAGCCCCATTTTTCGAAGGCAATCGCTGCTTCCTCCAGGTTGTCGGTCCCTGTAAGGACCCTTGCTTCCACGATATCCAGCTTGATTTTGCTCATCAGCTTTGCCACCTCGAATTTTACCGCGTCATCCCTGAAAGAAATCTCGCGGGTAACAGGATCCACCTGCCGGACAAAGCTTTGCATGTCGACCGAGAGGTCATATCCTTTAGCTTTTAAACCACGGATAAGCTCCATATCGAATTCGGTATTTGATATCCCCGCCAAATGCATATATTTCGTATCCAGTTCCGGAACTTCGTCTATTTTTATGACACCGGCGCTTTTTTTCAGAATAAGCTTTCTCTCATCCACGTTTTCGCTTGTATGCAGGACTACGGAATAGGTTGTCTCATCCGACGGGATCATATATATATCAATGCTTAGGTCTTCCATGGGTTTCAGGATACTTTTGTCCTTTTCCGACATTTTTGTGACAACAGCAACCTTTTTCCCGACCCGGGCCGCTACCATGGCGCCGCACAATACGGCGCTCCCCGGCGCGATTTTCGTTTCTCCTTTAAACGGGGTTATTTCGTCATAACACATATGCCCGACAAAAGTAATATCATATGTTCCCATATTGCTCACCGACATTCCCGATATGCGTGATTCAATGTTTGTGATATAATTATAATGCTGTTAAATCGGCATGTTCTTCCTTTATTTTGCTTATTTTTAACACTATATTGCTGTCTGCAGGGGAGTTGTCCATTGGAGAACAAAGAAAAACTAAAGGAAAACGTCAGTCACGGAAGCGCCGCTTTCCCCCTGTGCGTGTATAACAACGACCTTGGATACAAGGAACATTTGCTGGATTACCATTGGCATGATGAAATTGAGTTTCTGTATCTCAGCAAGGGAAAAGCCGTTTTCCAGATCGATTCCACGCCCGTGGAACTGCGTGAGAACGAGGCTGTTCTGATAAACCGCGGGGAAGTCCATTCGGGATATTCCCTTGATCACTCATACTGCGTATACTATTCAATCGTCTTCTCTCTGGAGCTTTTGTACAACTCTTTCCAGGATATTTGCTATGAACGTTACTTCCGCCCATTAGAGATCGGCGAGCAAAAGCTGCCGCAGAAAATTTCGGCAGTCAATGAATGGGAGAAAGAAATCCTGTCACTGATAAAGGGTATAATCGACAGCTTCTTCGCGAAACCGGAAGGCTATGAAATGGATATAAGAGCCTCCCTGCTGAAAATCTTTTCGCTGATTTACGCAAACAATGCAATGGTTTCCATTGGCGAGAAAAGCAGTACAATAAAGCAGGCACAAACCGAAAGGCTTAAAAAGGCCTTAAGCTATATTAAGGATAATTACAGGAAAAAAATCAGCATCGACGATATTGCAAGAGAGGCAAACCTGACTCGCTATCATTTCTGCCGGGTTTTCAAATCCCTTACAGGCCAGACGCCCGTTGAATACGTCAATTATCTCCGCATAAACCAGGCGCTGCGGCTATTGGAGGATGAAAACCGAAAAATAATGGATATAGCTTTCGATCTCGGTTTCAATAACCTGAGCTATTTTATTAAAAAGTTCAGGGAGTATAAGGATTGCACCCCTTCCGAATACCGGAAAATGAGAGGATGTTAAATTCACTGCATAAGAAAATACACCCGTCAAGAGTGTATTTCCATGCAAAACCAATATAGTTTGCGATTCCGATTATTGAGCCTGGTTCAACGCTTCCACCATGCTGTCAATATCTATGCCATGGACCTGGGCAGCTTCTTCCAGGGTTTCGGCCTGGGCTGACGGACAGCCTATGCAGCCCATTCCAAAGCTCATAAGCACCGGTACGGTTTTGGGGTTCTGTCTTATGACCTCGCCTATTGTCATGTCCTTTGTAATTTTCATGTTCAAACCTCCTTAAAACTTAAGCCGTCAATAGGATTGACCGCCTGTTCTCTTTTAATGTCATATAATAAAACATTATAAACCATCATTCATTATTTTGCTGCATTTTTTAAAATAAAACCGTGATTTTTGTCACATTCATATATTTCGTTTATTGTTGAATTAATGGAACATTATATATATAATAGCCATAAAACGTTATTTTGCGAGAAGGAGTGTGTCGTATGGAAAATCGTCAGGTAAACATAGGAATCCTCGGATTGGGAACCGTGGGGACGGGAGTGGCCCGTATCCTGCTGGAGCAGAAGGAGCTTCTGCGAACACGCTCTTCTCTGACATACAACCTGAAGTCGATCGCGGACCTAAACTGGAGCAGGGATCGCGATCTCGACCTGTCCCAGGTGCACTGTACCACCAATGTCAGCGAGATCCTGGATGATCCCGGAATCGATATCGTCGTTGAAACCATCGGCGGATACGAGCCTGCGTTCAGTTTCATAAGCAAGGCTCTGAGAAACCGCAAGCACGTGGTCACTGCCAACAAGGCACTTATCGCCACAAGAGGCATGGAATTGTATAAAATCGCCCAGGAAAACGGCGTGGACCTGCTGTTCGAGGCCAGCGTGGGAGGCGGTATACCAATTATAAAAGGTCTCCGGGAGGGGCTCGTAGCCAACAGGATTGAAAGCATATACGGTATATTGAACGGAACGACCAACTATATTCTTACGAAAATGCACCGCGACGGCCTGGAGTTTGACGAAGCGCTTAAGGAAGCCCAGCAGAAAGGATTCGCGGAAGCAAATCCCACCCTTGATATAAGCGGCGGGGACGCTGCCCATAAGCTGACCATACTGGGCTCCATCGCGTCCAACTCCTTTATCCCATTTGACAAGATCTATGTGGAAGGCATCACCGGGATCACAAAGCTGGATATCAGCTTTGCCCAGTCCTTCGGAATGACCATTAAGCTCCTGGCCATTTACAGGAGATATATGGACGGTGTGGACCTGCGCGTCCATCCCACGCTTATAAGCGCTACGCACCTTCTGTCAGCGGTCAGCAACGAGCTCAATGCCATATTTGTAAAGGGAGACTTTGTCGGAGATACCATGTTCTATGGGCCCGGAGCCGGCGAGCGGCCCACGGCGAGCGCCATCGTCAGCGACATCGTGGATCTTTCCCGCGACTGGCTTCTCAAGGAAGGCGAAAAGTACAGCAACAGGGCCATAAGCCTTACACAGAGCGTGAAGCTGATACCCATTGAAGATGTTCAGAGCAGGTTCTACCTGCGCTTCATGACCATAGACAAGCCCGGCGTGTTGTCCATGATATCGGGCGTGCTGGCGGAGCACGGCATTTCCATATCCTCAATGGTCCAGCTCGAAAGCCATGAAAAGGACAATTATGTCCCAATTGTGCTCCTGACCCATGCTGCCCCTGAGAAAGCCATGGAGCAGGCTTTGCAGAAGATAGTAAATTTCGATTTCGTCAGAAATGACTACCTTAGATTAAGAATGTTTGAGTAAGCATGTTTTTTGCCCGAAAGGGCTAAGGTTTGGAGGGAGATCAAATGAGAACAGACCTGCTGCATCCTGCAGACCAGCTTGTCATGATCATGGACAGAATATATAAATACGGAATGACAACCACATCGGGCGGTAATCTTTCCGTCAGGGATGAGAACGGCGATATATGGATAACTCCATCAGGAATAGACAAAGGTTCGCTCACCAGGAAAGACATTATTCGAGTAAGACCTGACGGCACCATGGAAGGTATTCATAAACCATCCATGGAACTGCCTTTCCACAGGCAGGTATACCTCAAAAGACCCGATATAAAGGCAATTGTTCATGCCCATCCTCCGGCGCTTGTAGCTTTCAGCATTGCAAGGAAGATTCCGGATACCCTTATAATGCCTGATGTTCATTTGATCTGCGGAGAAGTTGCCATGGCGGAATACGATATTCCGGGAAGCGTTGAGCTGGGCAATAAAATCGCAGCCGTGTTTGAAAAAGGATATAATAACGTTCTCCTTGAGAATCATGGCATAGTCGTTGCGGCCGAATCGCTTTTTAAGGCATTTATGGTGTTTGAAACGCTGGATTATTGCGCCCGTATAGAAATCAATGCCGGGCGAATAGGCAAAGTGAAAACTTTTAGCCGGGAAAATACAGGTAATGCCGGATACGGTCAGAATATAAAAATGAATGAATTTACTCCCGATGTTATTTCCAGTAAAGAAAAAGAAATTCGAAGAGAAATGTGCGAGCTTATCCGCAGGGCATATGACCAGCGGCTTATCACAAGCTCACAGGGAACCTTCTCAGCAAGAATCAATGACAGGTCGTTCGTTATAACTCCTGCCAATACAGACAGAAAATATATCGAGCCCGAGGATCTTGTGCGTATAGAAAACGGGAGAAAAGAATCGGGGAAAAACCCGGACAGGACTGTACTTTTCCATCAGTATATCTATAACGTCCATCCCCATGTAAACTCGGTAATTGTCGCCCAGCCGCCCAATGCGATGGCATTCGCGGTCAGCGACCAGGCAATGGATTCAAGGCTGATACCCGAAAGTTACATAATGCTCAGGGATGTGCTAAGGCTGCCTTTCGGCTGCATTTACACGGAGCCCGAAAAGACTGCCGCAAGGTTTTTATCAGGCTCGCCGGTCGCCATTGTCGAGAATGACTGCTTAGTCGTTACCGGGCACAGCCTTCTTAATGCCTTCGACAGGCTTGAAGTGGCCGAATACAGCGCCCAATCAATAATTTCGGCCCGTGTGCTTGGCGGAATCGTTACCATTGACGATAAACAGATAAACGACCTGAAAGACGCTTTCAGCCTGTATTGACGTTGATCTGTATTTTTTGAGCGAGAACCCTGGCATCCGTCTAAAAATGCAAAACGGGGCCGTCTAAGAAATGAGCATGCTGTTCAGAGCTGAATTGCCTCCGCAGGAGCAGTTGAATGTTGTAATGCGATAAGCAGCAGCCGAGTGAGGTTAAATCTGCCGGATGCAGATTTAACCCGGCACACGCCCGGACGGCGTGCTTGCCTGCGACCTCGCGAGAGCAAACTTGAGCATTTGCAACTTCCTGCGACAAGGACAGCAAGAAGATCTGAACAGCATGCTCATAGTAAATTACAGTCTGCCGACAACGCCCCTGAAAGCGTCATAAGCTTTGTCCCACTGTTCCTTGTTTTCAGGGGTATAGGTGACTATGGGGAAAGAAGCCTTCACGATGCTTCTTATTTCCTTCAAATCCTTTATCCTGCCCAGGGCCATGGCCTGAACGAGAATGTTTCCGATGGAAGACGCCTCGACCGGCCCTGCCACCACGTTCCTGCCTGTCGTATCGGCCGTGAACTGGCACAGAAGTTTGTCCTTGATACCGCCGCCTACCATATGGATGACGGGTAATGGTCTTCCCAGGAGATCCTCCAGCTTTTCGAGGGTCATCCTGTATTTCAGGGCAAGGCTCTGGGTTATGCAGCGGACGATCTCTCCTTTTGTTTCGGGCACGGGCTGACCGGTTTTCCTGCAGTATTCCCTGATTCTTTCGGGCATGTTTCCCGGAGCGACCAGGGAATGATGGTCCGGGTCAATAAAGGACCTGAATGGTTCCGCGCGCATCGACTCCTTATCAAGTTCTGCAAATGTGCAGCATTCTCCTGTCCTGTCCCAATGCCTTTTGCATTCCTGTACAAGCCAGAGACCCATTATGTTTTTCAGGACGGTAGTCTTTCCGCCGACTCCGCCTTCGTTGGTGACAGGCAGGTTCATGCTTTTTTCATTGATGATGGGACTGTCGGACTCGAACCCCATCAGCGACCAGGTCCCGCAGCTGATGTATGCGAAATCATCGTCTGACGCGGGAACCGCGGCAATAGCCGACTGGGTGTCATGGCCGGCAACGGCTATAACCTTTATTTTTGATATGCCAAGCTCCTGCGACAGTTCATCGGTGAGTTCTCCCAGTATTGTTCCCGAAGGAATTATCTCGGTGAATATCTCCCTGGGAAGGCCAAGGCGATTGATTATTTCGTCGGACCAGCGTTTTGTTCGCGCGTCAAGGAGCTGGGTGGTAGTGGCAATACTGTATTCTGTGGCCTTTTTGCCGGAAAGAAAATAGTTTATCAGGTCCGGGGTGAGAAGCAGGGTCTTAGCCGTATCAAGCAGGGGGGAATCGTCATTTTTCATGGAATAAAGCTGCAGGATCGTATTGAACCACATGAACTCTATTCCTGTTATGTTGTAGAGTTCTTCCTTTGAAATCAGCTCCTGTATCTTTTCCATCATGCCGCCTGTCCGTTTGTCCCTGTAGTGATATGGGTTGCCAAGCAGGTTGCCCTGGCGGTCAAGAAGTCCGAAGTCAACGCCCCATGTGTCTACGGCTATCGAGGCTATATCCCGGTGGCCCTGGCGGACGCAGTTGATTATCCCCTGCTTTATCTCATGAAAAAGCCTTAGAATATCCCAATATAGATTTCCGTTTACCATGACCGGGTCATTGGGAAATCTGTGCACTTCATGCAGAGTCAGCGTTCCGTTTTCCAGGATTCCCAGGATAGCTCTTCCATTACTCGCTCCAAGATCAAAAGCCAGCATTTTAACTGCGTCCGGCATGTACAGCACCACCTTTTGATTTACTTTTTCCCGTACAATGGACCGAAGTTTTCGCATGCCCTGTAATCAGCCCCTTCAAGGTCATTTGTGCCGAATGCATTCCAGGCGCTCGGCCTGAAGATCTTTTCCTCGGGAACATTGTGCATGCAGACAGGTATTCTCAGCATCGAAGCGAGAGTTATCAGGTCCGCTCCTATATGGCCATAGCTGAATGCTCCGTGGTTGGCGCCCCAGTTGGCCATAACCGAGTACACATCCTTAAAGGCGCCTTTTCCTGTAAGTCTCGGTGCGAACCATGTAGTGGGCCATGTGGGATCAGTCCGCTTCTGAAGAATTGCATCCACGTCTTCGGGCAGATCACAGGTATAGCCTTCCGCTATCTGGAGAACAGGCCCCAGGCCCTTCACCAGGTTGATCCTGGTCATAGTAATGGGCATTCCGCCCCTGGTGACAAAGTACGATGAGAAGCCACCGCCTCTGAAATATCCTACGTTGGCAGGCTCCCAGGTCGTCGCGTCAAGGCATTTCTTCGCTTCTTCGGGTGTAATATCCCAGAAAGGCTTCATTGCAGGCTTGCCGTCAATGGACTGTTGTCCTGATCCATCGAGGGCGGCCGCTCCTGAGTTGATGAGATGAATTATGCCGTTTTCAGCCAATCCGGTGAGTTCCTTCCCTGTAACGCGCTTGACAGCCTCAGGGCTCCAGTATGTACGGACATCTGCGAAAACCTGGGCCGTATTGGTAAGAAGATGCCCGAACAGCATGGCGACGCCATTCAGGTTATCGTTCTCGGTCGCCACGACGAAGGCCTCCCTGATTCCGTTCCAGTCAAAGGAGGAGTTCAGTATGGCTTCCATAAAGTCGCCGTTGGGGAAATGGTCCGTCCATTGTCTCTGACCCTGGAAACCAGAAAGAATAGCGTTATGTCCCAATGCTTCCTCACCAAAGCCCAGTTCGGCAAGTTTCGGGTTTCCTATCATCAGGTCTCTTGCTATCATGGTCATCTTGACAACGAATTCCCAGTTTCTGTCCTTTCTCTCCCTGCTCTGCTGGATTTCAGGCGGATTTATGTCCTTGCCCTCTTTGCAGTTTTCCCTGACCCATCTCAGCGCTCTTTCAAACTCTTCCTTATCGTAGATCTCTTCATCCATCCTCCTGATGAACTCGCTCATGTCCACATATTCGTTGCGCATGCCGAGATAATTCTGGAAGAAGTCTTCGTTGATCATGGAGCCTGCTATTCCCATGGATACGTTACCCATGGAAAGATAGGATTTTCCTCTCATGGTGGCAACCGCAAGGCCTGCTTTTGCAAATCTCAGTATTTTTTCCTTTACATCATCTGGAATATTGGTATCCCCGGCATCCTGGACGTCGCGGCCGTAAATTCCGAACGCAGGCAGGCCCTTTTGATTGTGCGCAGCCAGAACTGCTGCCAGGTAAACAGCCCCGGGCCTTTCTGTCCCGTTGAAGCCCCAGACAGCTTTTGGAGTGTAGGGATCCATGTCCATGGTTTCCGATCCGTAGCACCAGCATGGTGTGACGGTAAGTGAAACTCCGACACCTTCCCGGGCGAATTTTTCAGCACAGCGGGCAGCCTCGGCCACGCCGCCGATGCAGGTATCGGCGATCACGCATTCGACAGGAAGCCCGTTGGAATGCCTCAGGTTTTCAGTGATCAGCTTTGCTGCGGCTTTTGCCATGTTCATTGTCTGCTCTTCAAGGGATTCCCTGACTCCCCTGCGACGCCCGTCAATAACCGGGCGGATTCCGATTCTGGGCATTGCCCCCTGTAGCCTGTTTACAGGTTCATTCATTTTTAAAAAATCATTTCCGTTCATAGAAACCTCCCTTTCTGTGCAATCGATTACATCGGTGAGTATAATATAATCACGGTTTGCACCGCAGAAAACGGTTATATTAACTGGTTCTTTTTATGCGGATCATTCCTGCTTTACTATAAGCTGCGTTTTTAAGCGGACAATCTGGGGATCATAACCTTTGCTGTCGTTAATACGTTGAATAAGCATGTTTGCTGCCTTGCTGCCTATCTCAAGCATCGGCTGGCTTACTAGGACCTTGCAGAATTCAAGCAGCGAGGCCAGCTCCATATCGTCAAAACTGGCTATCGCAATTTTCCTGCGGATCGCTTCCTTTTGCTCTATCAAAAACTTTGTAGCTCCGACATGCATGTAGTAATTTGATATAAAAACGATTTCCGGAGGTTCTTCCTCCTCCATCAGTTCTTTCATCTTGTCATAACCGCTCTGTATATGGTAATCCCCATACTTGATGATGGAATCGTCCATGGGGATGCAATAATCCCTCAAAGCGCGTTTATAGCCTTCATCCCTTTCCTTCGCGGACGTAAACCTTATATCGCCGCCAATGTATCCTATCCTGCGGTATCCTGAATTGATCAGGTGTTCAACTGCGGCATAGCTTCCGTTTATATTGTCAACCAACACGGCATCGGTCGAAAAATCTTCCACAAGCCTGTCCACCAGCACTACCGGGATTTCCTGGTCGGCAAGGGCTTTAAAATGCGCTCCCGAATGGCTTGCCGGTATGATAATGGCGCCGTCCACGCACTTTTCCAGCAGCAGCTTTATCCGTTCTTTTTCTTCTTCCACGCTTTCATTCGAATTACATACGATTACCGAATACCCGTATTTCCTGAGCTCGTCCTCCACGCCCTTGGCTACGGTCATAAAAAAGGTGTTGGCCAGCTCCGGGCAGATAAACCCGATGGTGTAGGTTTTGCTGGTTTTAAGGCTGCGCGCTATGTTATTTATTTTATAATCCAGTTCATGAATGCACTTTAAGACTTTTTCCCTTGTTTTGCTGCTGATCCTCGGATCTCCGTTTATAACCCTGGAGACCGTCGCAGTAGATACTCCGGCTTTTTTTGCGACATCTTTGATCGTTGAAGCCATCAGATAACACTTCCCGCATGTAATCGATTACATTATACTATATTTACCCTGTTTCTTCAAGTGTGAAGCAGGGGTGAAGCAGGGGGACGGTTCCTTTGCTTCATTCTTCCATTTTTTAGAATTATGCTGTTTTACTATTCAGAAAAGCGGATACAAGGTTTCTATGGGAAGAAAATTCGGAACGCTTCGAAGGAAATGGCCACTTGGAGATGAGTATACGGGAAATAAGGAGGTACCCGTGAGAAAAATACCGCACGTAGGGGCATGGAGCGCCAGCGATGGAATGCCGCATAATGAGGACATTGATTTTGCAAACTCGGGTACCTTGGAGAATTTCTACGGAGAGGGCACCTCGTTTTGCCAATATATGTAAAAATGAAGCAGAGGAACCGTCCCCCTGCTTCATCCGGGTTAATCATAGAGAAGCAGTTCTATATCCGGCCGGTCCATGTTATCGGCATTATAGAACATGCATCCCGTGTCGCAATCGCTTACCGGTTCGCCTTTACAGGCCTTGTATGCCAGTTCTACCGCCAGGTAGCCGATCATATAAGGGTCCTGTGTTATCGAACCGAGAAACCACCCGTTTCTTACGGCTGTCTTCTGGGCCTTGCCGGCGTCGAAACCAACCACAGTGATATCCTTGTATTTGCCATTTTCACGGTCCAGGTCCGCGCCTTCGTTTGTGGCCGCGAGAATACCTCCGACTGTCGACTCATTGGTAGCAAAAATGGCTATAAGGCCTTTCATGTTAAGGACCTTCTCCATGGCTTCCTTTGAATCTGCCAGTCTTGAAGAGCGGGGTATGATAACAAAGATCTCTACTGCCGCTTTTTCAGCAGACGCTTTAGCATACTTGCCATGTCCCGTAACCGCTACTCTGCCCGGGAAAATTGCTTCGCAGCTTGTCAGCATTTGATTGACGAAACCAACGGTACGCCCAACAATGGATGCGGAGGTGACATCCTGTGATGCGACCGCGATAACCGCAGGATTCTCGGGAGTGGCTTTATTTAATGCTTCCCGGAAGGAAGGATCTTCAAGCATGGAATCGGCCGCCAGCTTGCCGGCGTTTTCATTATTGCTGGATACCGTGGCCAGGATAGTCCCCTCGGGAGCATTGGGGATACCGGAATCAAATCCTATCACCGGAATATTCTTTTCCTTAAGTTCATTGAGGTAAGGTATGACCGACTCGGTATCGAGAGCCGCCAGCGCAATAGCTGACGGATTCTTTGCCATTGCCGCTTTAAGCATATCAACCTGGATGTTTATGTCGGATTCCGAAGGCGGCCCGTCAAATATCATATCAACATTGTATCTTGCAGCTGCGTCTTTTGAGCCTGCCATGACTGTTTGCCAGAACTGATGCTGGAACCCCTTTGAGATGACTGCTATATATGGTCTGTCAGCAGGTTCGCTGCTTACAGGTACAATACTGCTTTGCACAGGATATGAACCATTATTCCCCACGATTGTCCTGCCACAGTTTGCAGTCGTCAAAGTTAGCAGGAAAACAGCCGTGATAAAAGCCATGATTTTTAAAAATTGTTTCATCAAGTATCCTCCCCGGCTGAAGACTAAAAAGTAATTGTCTGAAGTATGCTTTACGGTCTTCCTGTCATTATCAGTTCAAATCAACCAATAAAAGTATTAACAACCGCTTTCTATTATCCTTAGTTTAATTTATTGGCAATTATAAATGAATGAGAAATCATATATTTATTTTAATAAATCTTATAAGGCAAAATAAAACATTTTACGCTAATAGTCATAATCATCATAATCATCGGTAAAGGGAAAAACAAGTTTCTGGTTTTCCGTATTATACATATTTTCCTTATCTATTACCGTCAAGCCCGTATCAACTATCTCCGGAACCTTTACATTATTTATTGCGTCATATGCGTATTTAACCCCAAGGTAACCCATGCTGAAAGGATTCTGAACCACCAGCGACTGGATTACATCCTTTTCCATGTACCTTATTTCTTCGGAAGTGTTGTCAAAACCTATTATTTTAACAATATTAACCTTCTTTTGCTTAATAATCGCCCTTGCTGCGCCGGTAGTTCCCTGCGCGTTGAGTCCGACTATCGCATCGAGATCCGGGTACTTTTCCATTGCTTCCAAAGTAAGCTGTTCTGCCAGATCTATATCCGAATTACAGTACAGAACATCCAAAACCTCTACATCCCTATACGTATTGAGAGCCTCAAACAACCCCTTCTCACGTTCAATGCAGGAAGCTGCTTCCTTGATAAATCCCATAACAACTATTTTACACTTATCTCCTACCTTGTCCACCAATGCCTGGCCCAATTTTCTTCCCGCATCTATATTATCGGTACCGATAAAGCTTTTAACCTTTTTTGAGTTAAGTCCCGAGTCAATGGTTATTACAGGTATTTTCTCAGCTATTGCCTCATGGACGACATCTACCAGTCTCTCATAATCACATGCCGCCAGGACAATTGCGTCTGCCTTTGACTCAATCGCCTTACGAACTATATTTATTTGCTCGTCAATTTCCTTTTCATCCGTTGGGCCGTCAAAATGAACGCTTATTCCAAGTTCTTTTCCTGCTGCGTCGGCACCCATTTTAACAACCGAAAAAAAAGGAGCAACCCGGTTTTTAACTATCACTTCAATATGTACCGGATCATCTTTTGTCATTAAACTTTCCCTGATGCAGCCCGATGGCAGCAGGATCAAAATGAACAATGCAACAAACAGCGTTTTCCTAGTAAATTTCATGGCTACCTTCCTTCTTGAAAAGGTTTTCTTGGTATACGAATATTAACGGTAGTACCGACATCCACTTCACTTAAAATCTCAATTCCATACTCCTCCCCGTAGAACAGCTTTATCCTTTCGTTAACATTCTTCAATCCCACACCGCCGCTGTGATAACTCGTAGATTCCTGGGACAGTAAATTCTTGAGTATCTCGGGTTTAATCCCATAACCATTGTCGGTGACCTGGAAAAGAATGTTGTCACCTTCTGATTTCACGGATATTCTGATAATACCTTTTTCATTCAGCGGACCGATCCCATGGTAAATAGCGTTCTCAACAATGGGCTGAAGGATCAGCTTAAGTGTTCTTTCCGATTCAAGGCCGGGTTCTATATCTATGAAATAATCATATTTATCCTTATATCTCATCTTTTGAATTGTCAGATAGCTCCTGGCATGCTCCAGTTCATCGGCTATACTGATAACTTCCTGGCCTTTGCTTAAGCTTATCCTGAATAGCTTTGACAGTGCCGAGACCATTACGGTTACGCCTTCGTAATTTTGATTCTCATTCATCCAAATGATCGAATCCAGTGTGTTGTATAAGAAATGAGGATTGATTTGCGCCTGGAGCGCTTTAAGCTCGCTTTTCCTCTTTTCTTCCTGCTCAGTTATGATCTGATCCATCAGCATCTTGATCTTCCCGACCATCATGTTAAATGTCCTGGATAACTGCCTGACTTCGTCTTCACCCTTTTCCTCGACGCTGATGTTAAAATCGCCGTTTTCCAATCTCTTCATCTTATTTTCCAGCCTTTTTACAGGCTGTGATATCTTATAGGATATAAACATGGACGCCATCATTTCGAAGATAACGCCAAAAATAGAAATAAACATGATGAACCTGTTGAAATGTTTTCTGTTGGTCACCAGTTCGTCCACATAGCTTATGCCTACAATTCTCCATCCCGAGTAGCTGACATTCTTTATGGTCATGATCCTTCTTTCGCCGTCAAAATCCTCGAAATAAGTTCCCGGTTCCCTCGTTAACGCATCCATTGTATTCTCGGTTTTCAGGCCCGCATAAATCATCTGCTGCTGAGGGTGATAAACCATGTTCCCGTACTTGTCAATTATATAGATATATCCTCTTTTCCCCAGGCTTACGTTATTGCACATCTTCTCTATTGTTCTGAAATTCATATCAACGACCGTAATAAACACAACCGGTTTGCCGTTTTCATAGTAAGCGGAAGCACGGCACAGGGAAACGACCCATGGGTGGGAATCCTCAAAAATCCTCTGTACATGGGGGGATAGAAAAATATAATCGACGGGGTTATTCAGCAGGGTGATAAACCAGTCCTGCTGCGTCACCTCGTAATTCTTATTGTAAACACCCCTCGGGTTGCTGATAATTACGTTCCCCCGCTGGGAGTACACTACCACCGTAGCAATATCTTTCCTGAGTTTTTTGGTCACATTCAATATGTAGGGCAGATCATCCTTCTGATAAATGTCGCTCTTCAGGCTGCTTCGGATTATATCCGATATTTCCATCATGTCTTCAATATAGGAATTCAGGTTTAAGCCGACCTGGTCAACGATCTGCTGGGTGCTTAAGGCAGCGCTTTTCTCCGCGCTTTCAGAAAAAAGATGATACAGGGATATTGACACAATAAGCATCGCAAGAAGCATCACGCTTGTAAAGGACAAAGTGATAACACTTTGTATGCTTCTTGGTCTGAATCGGGAAAATGTTCTTGTAAAAAAACTAAGAATCTTTTTCAAGAGTATCATGACTCCTTCAGTTCCTTAAAACTGTTCCTGTATTCCCTCGGCGACATTCCCACGTTTTTCTTAAAGAAAAAACTAAAATAATTTATATCAGGATAACCGACTCTTTCGGCAATTTCGGCAGTCCGCAGATCAGTATTGCGCAGCAGTTCCTTCGCGGCATCGATACGGACCCTGACAAGATATTTTAAAAACGTTTCTCCCGCTTCTTTTTTGAAAATCATGCTTAAATAGCAGGCGCTGATATAAAGATGATCCGCCAGTTTCTGAAGGCTCAGGGTATCGTCGGAATAATTTTTGTTTATGTAATCCTTCGCTTTTTCAAGCAACAACTGAGTTTTGGTCTGCATCCTGTTGGAAATGGCTTTATTCAATTCAATACAGATTTTTTCTATCCATTCCTTTATCTCCTCAAGAGTCGTATATCTCTGGATCTCGGCGTTTATATTTGAAATCCCCAGCATCTGGCCAATATCCACCTGGAATTTCCTGCCCAATCGCGACAATGTGGCAACAATTTCGAGGAAATAGAGCTGGTAATCGTGAAGGGACAGGTTCGGCCTTACTATATCGCCAAAAATATCCCTTATTGCCGCGAGGATATCTGCCTCTGAACCGAACTTTATGCTTGAAATGAGCTTATTTTCCTTCTCTTCGTCAAAAATGATATCATCGGTTGAACGAGGCTCCAAATCCTCTATGTAAATAATCTTGTTGGTTCCGATCAGTCTTTTGTATTCCAACGCAGAAAGGGCATTTTTATAAGATTCTTTCAGTTTGCCTATTGAATCGCTCATGCTACCCAATCCAATTGATATGTTAATTTTTAAATACTTTTCAATATTGAAACGCACCTCTTCCAACACGGATATGGTATTCGTCACCAGGCGATTTTTATCTTTTTCGTCCGATCCCAGTATGAAAACGAGATTGTCGTCATGAAAAAATGCTTCTCCGCATGGAAATTTGTCAATGATTTCTTTTGAAACGTTCAAAACGGCAAATTTGCCTAGTTCGCTGTCATCGCCTCCATAGCCGCTTTTTTCCATGCTTTCGGCATCAATGGATGCTGCGGCGACCATAAATGTATCACCTTTAAGATTAACGCCATACAGTTTGCTTCGCCTGTCGATTTCCATACTGCTGAGGCCCCCGGTGACGATCTGTATAAGAAATTTTTCCCTCAGTATGGGAAGACTCTTTATGTAATGGCTTCTTAACCTGTTTATATCTTCCTTCTGGGCTATATCCTCCTCTATCATTTTTCTCAGCTTGGCCATTAATTCGTTGATATTATCCGGAATAACCGGTTTCAGAATGTAATCAATAACGCCGTACCTGATGGCCTGCTGGGCAAATTTGAATTCGTCAAATCCTGTCAGGATAACTATTTTAACTGAAGGATAGGTCCTGCTGATAACAGATGACAGCTCCAGCCCATCCATAATTGGCATAGTTATATCGGTGATTACCACATCAGGCACATTTTCTTCTATCAGTTCCAATGCTTCCCTGCCATTCTCCGCTTCCAGGGGAACATCAAAACCGAAGCTTGCCCAATCAATTCTTTTTATAATACCTTTGCGGACTTCTTCTTCATCGTCAACAAGAATTAATTTGAACATCGGATATTCCTCCATAATAAAAAATGGAATAAAGGACGTAACATAAGTGAAATTCGATTTGCGATCATCTTTTACTTAATTATATAATAAATATTAACAGTTGATGAAGCAGTCTGTAAAGCATTCCTGCTTGACAGATGGTTCCAATGCTTTCAGGTATATAACCGGAAAGGTTTTAAGCAAAAAAACTGACAGATAATCGGACGATTATCGGTCAGATGCAATTGAGGTTATCCTGTAAAACCGGGTAAGCAGTCGCGCTTTATAATTTAAACTTCAGCACCAGGCTCTCAAGGTTTTTCGTCAGATTCTCAAGAAACGCCATCTTGCCTGATACTTCCTCAAGATTGGCTGTTTCTTCCTCAACTGTCGCTGAAATATCCTGTGATACTGCCGTGTTTTCATTGGTTGCGTTCTCAATTTGTGCCATGCTTTCAGCCATGTTCATGATGCCTTTGAAGAGTTCTTCCATCATCCTCTTTATATCCATGACCATAGCGCACTCAATGTCATTGGCATCTTTAATATCCCGGAAGCTGCCCATTGTAACATTGGCCATATCATTGCTCTTTTCCAGTTCCACAAGGCTGTTTGCCAGTTTTTCCTTCATTTCAGTCAGGGATACCTGTATTGAATTGACTATCCCGGCAATCTGCCCAACAAGCTCCTCTGTACTGTCGGATAGTTTCCGGATTTCATCGGCGATTACCGCGAAACCTTTTCCGGTATCACCCGCACGCGCTGCTTCAATGGATGCGTTAAGCGACAGCAGGTTCGTTTGATTCGAGATTTCCCTTATTGAATTCAGGATTATAATCATCTGATGAGTCTGCTCAACAAATGCTTCTGAGACCCGGACAACTTCTTCCATGGTCATATTGACATCCTTTAACTGGACCATGTATTCGGAAAGTTTTACATTTCCGATTTCGGCCTTCTCCAACGCATTTGCCGCATTCACGGATATGTCGGATACCTTGCTGGTAACATCCTGAGATATTTTCTGGATATCCTTCATCATGTCAAGTACGCGGTTTGTCTCGGTCCGCTGATCATCCATGCTTTTTGACATGTTTTCCAGGGCGAATGCGATATTTTCGCTTCCTTTTTCGTTTTCAACCGTACTCTTCATAACAGCCTCGGTTACTTCATTTATCTCAAGAGCCGCTTTCCTGACACTTGAAATGATGTTTTTCAGGCTGTCACTCATAATGTTGAATTTATCAGCCAACTGTCCGATTTCATCATTTGTGGTGATATTTACTTTTTCACGTGACAAATCGCCCTCAGCCATGTATACGAATTCAGTTCTTAATTTCTTGATTGATGTGGATATCCGGCTTATGATTATAACGAACAGGAATATGCTGATAACAACGGCGAGCGCGGATATTACAACACTTGTTATAATCAGTTGTCTGAACTCTCTTGCGATTTCCTGCTGCAAATCTGAACTTCTGGCCAGCTCCAGCGTAAGAAGGCTTGAAAGGTTATTTGAAACCTGGTTCCCTGCAACGCCCATGTCTTTTACAATTTTTTGAATCTCGGAATCAGCGGGAGGGTATTTGCCGTCTGCACTTTTATTATATATTTCCTCGATATAGGCAACATATTTCTCTGCCGGCCCCCTGACAGAGTTTACTGCCCCAATGTTCCCGAAATACCTGTTGTCCGTTTCAAGATCAGCTTTCAGTTCATCCAGGAAGGCTAAAAACGCTTTTGCGTTTTCAAGGTGCGCGCCTTCCTCAAGGCTGTCCCCGGCAAGGCAGGAATTAAGAATTTTATTAGGCTGAGAAATTATATTGACTCTTATTTCATTAATTCTGAAAACATTATTTACAAGATTATTGTACTTATCATTAAAATGGACAGACTTCAAAAGAATAAACATTATCAGAAAAACCAGAACAACAACGGAAAATAAAAAAACAAGCGCAATTTTTTTACCGATACTGTTCCAAAAAAGATCACTTATCTTACGTATGCCGGATTTCCTGGTTTTTTCATTGAATTTGCCTTTTGCTGCAGGTCTTTCTAATGCTGAAAAATTGGCCCCTTCCTTCATTTCGCGCATTATAACCCCACCCTACAAATTAATACCACATTTATAACCGGATAAATCAGGGAAAATAAATAAAAATTACATAAAAAAACAAAGAAAAGAGAGCCGAAATGAGATTGCTCTCCATTTCGGCCCTTTATTTTTTAACTATACCTTAGTCGTAAAGGTTAGGAGCAATGCTGGGATCATCCATGTTGTCCTTGTTGTACCATGCGCCGCCGGTATCAACATCGGATACGGGTTCACCCTTGGCTGCTGCGATAAGCAGATCGATTGTAACCTCGCCCATCTTCAGAGGAGACTGTGTAACCGCGCCGTACATTGTGCCGTCTTTAACAGCTGCCTTAATAATTGAGCCGGCGTCAAATCCAACAGCTATAATCTTATCATCGGTGCTTCCCAGTACGCCCAGGTTCTGGTTGGCTGTAAGGATACCTTCAGCGGCAACCTGGTTGGAACCGAATACAGCGATCGTATCAGACTGGTTCAGGATTGCGCTTGCTTCTGTTGCGCAGAGTTCGGTTGTTGTCTGGGAAGGAACACGAACCTCGATTATAACGTCAGCAGTAGCTTCGTCACCTTTATCCTTGGCCTTTGTAACATACAGGTCATTGCCTATAACTGCAGTTTTCTTCCCTGCAGCTTTGCAGAGCTCGGTCATCTTATCAATGAAGCCAAGGCCGCGGTTTGTAATGGATTCGGATACGGCATCCTGGTTTACAACACCGATTCTGACTTTGCCGCTTGCATTCTTAACCCTGTTCTCGATTGCTTTCCACATGCCTTCAGCAGCTGTTACACCTGCTTTATAGTTATCTGTTGAAGCGGTGGCAAGAACGGAACCTGCGGGTGCATTCGGAATACCGGAGTCAAATGCTATAACAGGTATCCCTGCTTCTTTCGCTGCCTGGAGAGCATCAAGCATAGCAGAAGGATCGCAGGCTGCAATACCGATACCGTCCGGCTTGCTGTTTATAGCGTCGTTGAACATTTGTACCTGGTCGGCGATATCAGATTCGGAGTTCGGGCCGTTAAACGTAGCATTAACGCCTCTCTTTTTCATTTGCTCCTGTGCGCCCTTAACTGCAGCGAGCCAATATGTAGACTGGTAACTCTTCACGATGATAACAAAATTCAGCTCATCATCTCCGGCAGCAGTCTGGTTATTCTGTGAAGGCTGCTGTGCAGCAGGCTGGTTGGAAGTTCCGGGTGCCGATGACTGTGCAGGTGTGGAACCGCCGCAGCCGGCCAGCAATGATGCGATCATAATGATGCAAATGGCGAGAGATAACAATCTTTTACTCATATTTTTCCTCCTTATAAAATGATATTTTTTATATAACTGCTTTTTCAGCAGCAGTTACCTTTTCAGCTTTTTCTTGTTTCTGTTCAGGTCGATAAGGACTGCCGTAATCAGCACAATACCGGTAATGATCTGCTGCCAGTTTGCCTGAAGGCCAATAAAAGGCAGACCGGTTTTTAATATGCAGATTATAAACACACCTAACAGGGTACCGGTAATGCTGCCTACACCTCCGGTCATAGAAACGCCGCCTATGATGGCGCCTCCTATCCCTTCAAGTTCAAAACCTGCGCCTGTTCCCGGATATACGCTTGCGAATATGGCAGAGTAGGCAATAGAAGCAAGTCCTGCAAAGATACCGGATATCATATATGCTTTTATGTAAACCGTCTTAATATTGACGCCTGACAGTCTTGTCGCCTCTCTGTTGCAGCCAACCGCAAGCACATATCTTCCGGTTTTCGTATGGTTTAAAATATATGACATCAATGCGACGAGCAGCAGTATCCACAGAAAGCCCAGCGGCAGCTTCAAATCTCCAATATTTAATTTGAAAATGGTCCTGAACCATCCGCCTTTGGTCCCTGCCGTGGGCCAGGGTATTCCCAGGCCTCTGCTGCATATTGAACCAAGTCCCCTGGTCATCATCATGGTACATAATGTCGCAAGGAATGGGGGAAGATCCATGATGCCGACCAGGATTCCGTTAAGCAGGCCTATTGTTGCGCCGGCCAAGACGCATACTATCATTCCGACCCACACCGACCAGCCCTGGTAAACGACCAGGTAGCCGCCTATGAGGGAATAACATATCAGTCCTGTACCAATTGACAGGTCGACCCCCCCGGTTATCAGGGGAAAGGTAACACCGATAGCAATAAGTGTAATGTAGTAGGAATAATCCAAAATGCTTAAAATCGTTGAGTATTTCCTAAAGTTCGGGCTGGTGATCGAGAAAAAAGCCAATAATGCAATAACGATCAAAAACACTACTACATTCTGTCCGCCTAATCGCCTTATGATCGATTTATTTGATGAGCCCGGAGTTTTTTGAATCGTTTTTGGCATATTCTTTTCCTCCTAAATTTCCATTGTTGCCAAATGCATGATCTTTTCCTGTGTTGCTTCTTCTATGCTAAGTTCTCCGCTTTTACGTCCTTCGCACATAACAACAATCCGGTCACTCATCCTAAGTATTTCAGGCAATTCAGATGAGATCATTATTATGGATTTTCCTTCTTTTACAAGCACGTTCATCAGCTTGTAAATATCGCTTTTCGCCCCTACGTCGATTCCCCTGGTGGGCTCGTCAAAAATAAGGATATCGCAGTTTTTGATAAGCCATTTAGTAAGAACTACCTTTTGTTGGTTTCCTCCCGAAAGGTCAATAACCATCTGATCAACGCTTGGTGTTTTAATTGCAAGGGATTCAACGTATTTTTCCGTTTCCTTGTTTTCTTTCTTTTTGTTTATGAAAATGCCGTTCATGAAATTTTCAAGACAAGCCATTGTCGAGTTCTCTGAGACAGTGCGCTGCACCACGATCCCATAACGTTTTCTGTCTTCAGAGAGGTACCCGATGCCATGCCTGACGGCATCCTGGGGGCTGTTTATTTCCACTTTGACCCCGTTGACATAAATGTCGCCGCTTTCCTTGGGATCGGCGCCAAAAATGGCTCTCGCGGTTTCAGTCCTTCCGGAACCCATGAGCCCGGCAAATCCGAGGATTTCACCTTTACGCAGTTCAAAGCTGACATTCTGCACGAATCTTCCGGCATTGAGGTTTTCAACCTTCAGCACTACCGGAGCGTCTTTCGGAACCTTGCTCTCCGTTTTGGGTTCTTCATAAATAACGCGGCCAACCATCATATTGATGATGTCATTCTTGGTCGAATCCTTCGAAATCAAAGTCCCTACATACGCGCCGTCACGCATTACGCTGACACGGTCTGTAATGACTTTAATTTCGTCCATTCTGTGAGTAATATAGATGATTCCTATATCCTTTTTCTTTAATTCCCTGATGATTTCAAACAGCTCTTCTACCTCTGTTTCTGTAAGAGCCGCCGTGGGTTCGTCAAATATGATAATCTTAGCGTCATGCGATATTGCCTTGGCGATCTCGCACATCTGCTGTTTCCCGACAGTAAGATTGCTCATCTTTTCGGTAGGGTCGATATTTATACGCATGCGCTGAAACAGTTTGGCTGCTTCCTCGATCATCCGGGCGTCGTCGATTCTTCTGCCCTTCATATATTCGCGGCCGATGAAAATATTCTGGGCCACCGTCAGATGACCAAGAAAGTTCAATTCCTGATGCACCATTACTATACCTGCCTGCTGGGCTTCGCGCGGATTGCTGAACTCCACTACTTTTCCCTCGTATGTAATGGTACCTTTGTCTTTCTTATATATCCCGGTCAGTACCTTCATCAGCGTAGATTTGCCGGCACCGTTTTCACCCATCAACGCATGTACTTCTCCCTTGTACAGTTCGAAGTCAACATTGTTGAGCGCATGTACACCCGGAAATGTCTTGTCAATGCCTTTCATTGTTAATATAAGATCGCCCATTGTTCACCATTAACCCCTTTACTGGCATTTGATATCATCAAAAGAATTATTAATACTTCCTTCTCCTGGCCATTACGTCCAGGTATACGGCTGCGATAACAATCAGGCCGGTTATGACAAGCTGATAGTTCTTGTTAAGGCCAATCGCGAGAATGCCTTCCTGCAGGATCGAAATGATCATTACGCCAATAAACGTTCCGCTGATCGATGCAAGGCCGCCGGCCATGGAGGTTCCTCCCATAACGCAGCCGGCAATGGCTTCGTTATTATACTGGTCACCATAACCGGGCTGGACGGTTGTGTACGCAGCCACGAAGAATATAGCCGCGATTCCTGCCATCAGGCCGCAGATGACATAAGCCAGCATCTGCCATTTTTTTACGTTAACGCCTGACAGCCTTACAGCTTCCTTATTGCTGCCTATGCTGAGGAAATATCTTCCTGCTTTTGTTTTATTCAGAATAATTGAACAGATGATCGCAGCAACAAGCAAAATTATCAGTCCAACCGGTATATATGTATTGCCAGCCTTAACTTTAATAAGATTCCGGTACCAGCCATTTTCTTCTGCCAGCTGCGGCCAGCTGACCGTCTGAGCTTTTGTAAACACCGACGCGACACCTTTGCTCATCTGCATTATGGCCATTGACGTAATAAATGACGGGACATCCCTGTATGCGACAAGATACCCGTTTAGCGTGCCATACAGCGCTCCGATAGCAACGCTTGCAATCAGGCATATCCATAGCGGCCATTTATAATGGGTCAAAAGGTAGCCGGACATGATTGCCGAGCAGAACATAACCGGACCGATTGAAAAATCGATTCCGCCGGTTGCAATAACAAAGGTAACGCCCAAAGACAGAAAGCCAAGAAAGTATGCATAGTTCATTGCACTAAGCAACCTGTTGTAGCTTACGAAATTTTTGGCAAACAGTGCGAAGAAACCATACATGACTAATAAAACGAGACACAGGACGATTCGATTGAAACCAATTTTCCTTACTAACGGGTTTTGCTTGATCCGGTACACGTTTTACCTCCTGCAATTGCTTAAAAGAATATTTTGATTGGAGTTAAAAAATGAAAAAAGCACTGTATAATACCCTGCTACTATGAATATTAAGAGAAATGAATTTTAATTGAAATGCGAAATCTTATAAAGAAATATTGAAATCTTATAAATAAAAATCCTATTAAATTAAAAAAACCCTCCCTGGCGGAAAGGTCTTTGCCTTCCGGGCCAGTTCAGGCCCTCATGTACGAAGCTGCCGGAAGTCATGCCCGCTTGCATTCGTTATAAAATTTCAGCACATCATTTTCGGGCAGCGGTTTGCTGAAAAGATACCCCTGGATCTTATGGCAGCCGTTTTCTTTAAGGAAATCCATCTGCTTCTGTTCTTCCACGCCCTCAGCTATGACAGTAAGCCCCAGGTTCTGCCCCAGCTTTACTATCATGCCCGTAAGGCTGGCACTCTCAGTATCCGAGAGGATACCATCCACAAAACATTTGTCTATTTTCAGGGTATCGATTGGAAGCTGCCTCAGGTAGCTCAGCGAGGAATATCCTTTGCCGAAGTCATCGAGGGCTATCCTTACCCCAAGCTTTTTCAGCTTGCGGAGGATTAAGCTGATGACATTGAACGATTCCATTAGGATGGACTCGGTAATCTCCAGTTCCAGGCAATCGGGAGCTATGCCCTCCGAGTACAGGGTCTCCTCCACAATATCCACAAAATCATCCTGCAGCAGCTGGAAGATCGAAACGTTTACGGCAACCGTCACGTCTTCGTTTCCTGTTGCATGGATCTTTTTCAGGAACGAGCAGGCTTTCTGAAGCACCCATTTGCCTATGGGATTTATCAGGCGGGTTTCTTCCGCTACGCTTATAAAACTTAATGGCGGTACGAACCCAAGCTCCCTGTTATGCCAGCGCAGCAGCGCTTCAAAACCCGTGATGTCACCCGTCGTCGCATCCACCTGGGGCTGATAGTACAAATCAAGCTCATTGTTTTCGATGGCGTTGCGAAGATGCTTTTCAATAAGCATCCTCTGTTTTATCTTCTCGTGCATTTCATCGCTGAAAAGCACATAGCAGTTCTTACCCGCATCCTTTGCCTTATACAGGGCGATGTCAGCGTTTTTGATCAGTTCGTCAATGCTGTTGCCATTGGCCGGGCAGGTGGCAATGCCTACGCTCACGGTAATGCAGACAGTATTTTCTTCTATCTCTATAGGTTCATTGAAGTTTCTTTCTATTTCCTGGGCGTATCGGAACACTTCATCTATCCTGTCATAAAAAGTGAACAGGACAAATTCATCCCCTCCCAGCCTGTATATCTTGCTGCCCTGGTCTTTGAAAATGGATGTAAGCCTTTCACCCATTTTTTTGATAAGAATGTCACCGAAGGAATGGCCCATTGAATCATTTATAAACTTGAAATTGTCGGAATCTATAATAAACAGCGCAGCGGTCTTTCCGGGCGAAGCAGTGATCTGCTTCTCAAAGTCCTCGTACAGGGCCAGCCTGTTCGGAAGCCCTGTAAGGGTATCATGGTATGCGTATTCCCTTAACCGTGCTTCATTTTTCTTTATTTCGGTTATATCATTGAATATTGTAATAAAGTAATTTTTCTTCGGCGAATAAGCGCTGACATAAACCCATTTGTCAAAAGCGGCAGTGTAATTTTCAAAAGCCGCAGGCTCACCGGTCAATGCAACTTTGCCATAGATGCTGACCCAGTCGGTTTCTTCCTTCACCCGGCTTTCTATTTCTTCACTGTACCTTTTCCCTATGATTTCCTCCCTCGGGATTCCGGTGAATTTCTCAAAGGCAGGATTGACGTCTACAAATTCATAATCGCATGGCTTTCCGTTCTCATCGAGTATTATCCTGTGCAATGCGTACGCGTCAAGCATTTTATCTATGATCGCTTTATTGAAATTTTCAGATTCAGCCAGCCTTTTGTTCGTTCTTTCCAGTTCATCGAAACTTTTCTTTAGTTTATTGCTGGCTTCGCTGATCACCCTCAGGGCTAAGAAAACCATGACAAATATCAGCAGGGCCGATGCCAAAACATATATTACGCCTTTTATGGAGCTTAAGAATGCATAAAGTTCCTTGTCGTTTGCCCAGAGAGCCAGCAGCCTGTCCGAAAAGATAATCCAGCATATGCCAAGGACTGTGTAAACGCAGGCAATAATAAGCGCAGTTCTCAATGGCATATGCTTTTCAACCGCTCTGAAAAGGTCGAATTGTCTTATACGTTTACCGTGCTTCCTGTGCTTCATAAATTTTGCTACCTCGTTAAATGCACCTCCTGGGTTCGTGTCGCTTCTATGGGAAACCCATGATGCAGTTTATTGATATTTACCCTGATATAAAGAACATTAACAATAAATGTATTTATATTTGTACATTCATAAGTAATGGATTGTTTCTGCAAATTATGGTAAAATTATTGTGGTATCTGGTTGTACCACAGGCTTATTGAGAAGAAAAGCCGATCATGGCGTTGGGGAGAGGAAATAGTATGGATTACGACTTTAAAACATTGAAGGCAGACACCCTGAAAGAATTGTTTGTCAGGGAAATAGAGGCTAAGATCATCTCCGGAGCGCTGAAACCCGGAGACGGCTGTTTTTAAACTGGATTTCCGGTTCATATGGCCATTCTTCAAAATGTTCACCCGGGAAAGGTTTATCCAGTTCCTGGTGTACATCCCGATATTCGCGCTGTTCTTCCTTTTGAACAACGCCAAGATATTCGGGCATATGAGACAGGAGAGGGCATCCGGCAACTCCGTTTCCTCGCTTATGATCTGCTGGCTGAAGAACGCATTCGTTATGGCGGGCGGGGTATTCCTGATGGTGCTTGTAGAGTATATCCCGTTCTTCCTTGATATCGGGCCGGGAGCTGACCTGCTGTTCAGTTCAACATTCGGCGGGCCGTTCATGTCACTGATGATTCTGTTCATCCCGCAGATCATCCTGTTCAGTTTCCTGTGTACATATATAAACAGGAAAACAGGGCATGTGTATGTAAGCGCATTCACAGTCGCCTCACTGGCATGCTGGATAGTAACTGGAGGCTCGGCCATATTCTGACCGTGGCACATGATTGATTGGCCTCAACCAAAGTGTTGCCCGGGCACAGCCATAAATCTCAGGGGAACGCGCTGCGCTCCCCTGAGATTTATTTCATCCGCTTCAGCCATGATATCGTTTTAGACGATGAAACCAGATATATCAAATCAACTGGTCACAGCAGCCTTACTATCCGGTCAATCTGGTTTTTGTCAAGCGTGTTTCTGCCCCTGTAATTCCTTATTTTGTCACAAAGGTCTTTCTGCTGGATAGAAGCTATGTACTCGGAATCACCGGTTATGCTGAGATTGGCATAGTAGTTGGAGAAATACACAAAGCCTGTCACGAAAACATTGATCCCGTTTTCCCTGAGATAGTTGGCGAGAATATGGATCTCCCGTTTCAACTGGAAGATGGGATTACGGATAGGATTCGAGTATGGCGTTCCGCCCTGCCCGACTTTTTTCTGTACCCATTTATCTTCGTCGACATGCCCTTCTATGGTACCGTTGTAATTCTTGTTTTCAACGATGAATACTCCGTTGCTTCCTATCACGACAAAGTCAAGCTCGGCTTTTTCGCCGTCAACATCAAGTTTTACATTGGACAATACTTCGTAGGAATCCCTAAGCTTGTCCAGCTCGTGTGAAGCCCTGTTCTCTCCGGAAATGCCGGACTGGTATATTTTGTACTTCGGGTACACGTATTTTATTGCCCTTACTGACAGTGATATTGCACCAAGATAAATGATCAGGTTAATTCCGTTAAGGGCCCACACTGACCTTTTGTGGGTGAAAACTTCATACCAGCCAATAGCTTCCGGAATGGCAAGGATAGCAAAAACCACCACGATGCACGCCAAAGCTGCCATAAGAATCATTAAGAGTTTCGCTTTTGTCCGTAAATCCATTTTCATAAAAGAACCTCCAAACATCAAGCCGCTAAAACTGTCTTCTTAAACTGCTCATATTGATTGCATAGTGCTGCATGTTTATTTTATTACCATACTATTGGGACTTGAAAACAGACATTTTTTCCCTTAGAATCATTTAAGCAATATAAACTATTGGCGGCTGGAAATTTTAGTAGTATAATTACGAAAGAGATTTTATTTTATGGCAGGGTTTATATATGTTTACTAAACCATATGAAGTACCCAATTCATTAGTCATGGCTCAGACTTTCCAAAAGGCTCATGACTACAGTCTTTCGAGAAAACTGTACAAAGAGTTTTTTGACAACAACCCTCATCATCCCCTGAGATTCAAGGCGCTGTTTGAGGTTGCCGATAATCTGTTTTATGAAAAGAAATACACCGAAGCGCTGAAAGCCTATGAGGATTTCATATCCTATTGCAAAGCTGTAGATAAACCATCATTAAAAGATTTGGGCTGGATTAACGCATATACTGCGCTGGCACACAGCAGGATCAAAAATATCAGTAAAGCCATTCAGGGCAGATCTAAAGCTGAAGTAGCAGTATATCGCTGAGGAAGAGCAATAAGAAAAGCTCCCTGTAACCGGGAGCTTTTTTGTTGGAGGCGCCATCCGGATTTGAACCGGAGAATAAAGGTTTTGCAGACCTCTGCCTTACCACTTGGCTATGGCGCCGTATATAAAAACCGCAGCTGTTATGTTTCCCTCTGCGGTTTCCTTTGTAGTGGAGCGGGATACGAGATTCGAACTCGCGACTTTCACCTTGGCAAGGTGACACTCTACCACTGAGTTAATCCCGCACATTTTGGTGCCCAGAGTCGGAATCGAACCAACCACACGAGGATTTTCAGTCCTCTGCTCTACCAACTGAGCTATCTGGGCAAAAATGGCGACCCGGAAGGGGCTCGAACCCTCGACCTCTAGCGTGACAGGCTAGCGTTCTAAACCGACTGAACTACCGGGCCGTATGGTGGGAGCAACAGGGATCGAACCTATGACCCCCTGCTTGTAAGGCAGGTGCTCTCCCAGCTGAGCTATGCTCCCATGTTTTATCTCTTTGCCACATCATTAGCGGCGCTTTTACAGTATACAAAATCCTGATGTTCGTGTCAAGTTCTTTTTGATTTTTTTTAGCTGTCTGATTATGCCACCCTGCCCGAGTAAGTATCCTCCCCCCTTCAGGCAGTAGGCGCAGAAACTTTAGGATGAAGATATAAGCAAAGCTATTGTTGACTAATCGGTATATTATAGTAATATACTTTTAAAGCCTTGGCATTATTGGGCAAAAGGCAATTCTGCAGGTGGAGGAACGATAGTTGTGTGGACAAAGGAATAGTTTTACAGCGAAGTTGTAAAAGAGCTCCGGGATGTAGTGAGTAATCCTGAAAATTTAAAGTGCTCATGTCCGAAAGTTAAATGCGAGTGGCATGGAAAATGCAGGGAATGCGTAGCCATACACAGGTACTATAAGGATCACATCCCTAACTGTATGCAGCAGTTTGTAAATGAAAAAATAAAAGCTCTTGCTCAAATCGGGGAGCTAAATGTTGTTGAAAAAGAAAAAACTCCTCCCGAATACTGGGATTATGTCAGGGAGCAGGATGAAAAAGCGAAACAAAAACCCTCTGACTATGATATTTTGCAAAAATAATCAGAGGGTTATCACCTTCTGTATCTGACCTCTGGGATCAGCTTAATAGCCAACCACCAATCAGACACCCTGTATGAATATGGCGGGCACATCCCGCAAGATCAATGACATTGTTATGCTTTTTCAAACATGTCCTTGCTGACACCGCAATCAGGACATACCCAGTCGTCTGGAAGATCTTCAAAAGGTGTTCCTGGGGCTATACCGGAATCAGGATCCCCTACTTCCGGATCATATTCATATCCGCAAACCGTGCAAACCCATTTTTCCATACCATGGCTCCTTTCGATAAAAAATTCGTATAAGGCTTTGAAAGTATTATACCACAATTTTGCAGCGTGAAACTATAACAGGAAAGAGAAAAAGATACCGGAAGGTCCGCAATGCGTTTTACAGTACCTTGTAGGCATCCTGGACGGATATGGATGAATACTCGTTGATCGCCATATGCAGGCTGCGGGCAATAACGTCGGCCATTTTCATGACAACGGAAAGGCGTGTGCTCTGAAGTACCAGGAAATCCATGAACCCGCCGGTGTTGACGATGCCCGTTATGTGCATATCACCTACCGGGGGAAGCTCTTTTTTCAGCCCCGCTCCCGGTTTTATGGGCCCTTTCCCGACGGATATGCAGCCCACATGGTCCAGGATTCCGAGAGATGCGTCCACTGCCACCAGGAAAGCGTCAGGATGAAGGATGCGCGCATTGGTCAGTGTTTCTTCGAGGTTCCTTGCATGTACAGGATTTTCAAGGGTCCCGTATACATGGACCCCGTTCATTTTGAATTTTACAAGCATATCTCCTACAAGCGGGCCTAAGGAGTCTCCCGTGGAGCGGTCGGTCCCGATGCACATGGCAATGACTGAACGCTCCCGCAAGGCGTTTTTCCTGCTCTTAAACCCTGATGATTCCATGGTTTCGGAAATAGCACGGGCTACCTTGAAAACAGCCAGTTTGTCATCGGATCTGAAATAGTATTTATTATCCAAAAATCACGCAACCCTTCCGCAATTCACCAGTACTCAATAAATAAGTATTCCCGCTGCCTGTCCCAATATGCAGCGGGTAACCGACAGCGGGTACTTTTTATTGAGTGGTCTTCGGGATTAAGGTTTCGTGAAATCCGGATGATTTCCCCAATTACTGGCTGATCCCCTTCATGGACAGGGAGATTCTTTTTCTTGCAGGATCAACGTCCAGGACCCTTACTTTGACTATATCCCCTACCGACACGACTTCCATCGGGTTTCTCACGAACCGGTCGCTCAGTTCCGAAATATGCACCAGTCCGTCCTGGTGGACGCCAATATCCACGAAAGCGCCGAAATCCACCACGTTCCTAACCGTACCGTCCAGGATCATGCCGGGCTTCAGGTCGTTTATATCAAGGACATCCTCGTGCAGCAGCGGCGGAGGAAGCTCGTCGCGGGGATCTCTGCCCGGTTTAAGCAGCTCTTCGATCATATCGTTCAACGTGGGAACTCCAACGCCGATAAGGGACGCAACCTTTTCGACCCCGAGCCTTTCTACTTCGGCTTTCAGGTTCCCAAGCTTTCTTTCCCTGACATCCCAAAGGGTATGCCCGGTAAGCTTTAAAAGGGCTTCACAGGCCTCGTAGGATTCGGGATGAACCGCGGTGTTGTCAAGTATATTAGTGCCTTCGTGAATCCGCAGGAAGCCTGCGCACTGCTCAAAAGTCTTCTCTCCGAGCTGTTTGACTAATTTGAGCTCTTTCCTGTTCCTGAAGCTTCCGTGCTTCTCACGGTATTCGACTATATTGGCGGCCACCGTGGAATTTATACCCGCCACGTAAGATAAAAGAGCAGGCGATGCGGTGTTCAGGTCCACGCCCACGCTGTTGACGCAGCTCTCCACCACGCCGGCAAGGGCCTCGCCCAGCCTTTTCTGGTTCATATCGTGCTGGTACTGGCCTACGCCAATGGACTTAGGATCGATCTTGACCAGTTCGGCCAGCGGATCCTGGAGCCTCCTTGCAATTGAAACGGCGCTTCTTAAGGATACGTCGAAATTGGGAAACTCTTCGGCTGCAAGTTTCGATGCCGAATACACCGACGCTCCGGCTTCGCTTACCACCATGTAGCGGACTTTCCTGTCCATGGTCTTTATCACTCCGGCCACAAATATCTCCGACTCCCTCGAAGCCGTGCCGTTTCCTATGGCAATGATATCGACTTTATATTTATATATGATATCCTTCAGTATGTCGGCAGACTCTTTGACCTTGTTCTGGGGAGGTGTGGGATATATTACTCCCGTATGCAAAACCTTCCCTGTTTCGTTTACTACGGCCAGCTTGCAGCCCGTACGGTAAGCAGGGTCCAGCCCCAGTACGGTGCAGCCCCTGACGGGAGGCTGCATCAGGAGGTTCCTCAGGTTCTCCGAAAATACCTTTATGGCCTGTTCCGAAGCCGCCTCTGTCAGCATCCCCCTGATCTCGTTCTCGATGGAAGGAGCTATCAGGCGATTATATGCATCCTCAACTGCCTTTTCTATTATTTCAGTAAAGACAGAACCTGTTTTTGAAATGATCCTGCTTTTCAGCCAGTCAATGACCCGGGGTTCAGGCGCTTCGATCTTTACCGATAAGAATTCTTCCCTTTCTCCCCTGTCAATGGCAAGCACCCGGTGGGGAGCTATTTTTGCAACAGGCTCCTTATAATCATAGTACATCCTGTAGGGCGAATCCTCTTCCTTTTTGGCCGCGGTGATTATAACGCCCTCCCTGAAAGTGATGTCACGGATGAACCGCCTGTATTCGGCATTATCTGATATGGTTTCGGCGATGATGTCCATGGCTCCCGAAATGGCTTCTTCGGCGGTATTGATGCCTTTCTCCGCATTGATATACTCCGACGCAATGGCAAACACATCGCCTTTGACAGGTTTCTGGGCATATATTATCACAGCGAGGGGCTCGAGGCCTTTTTCCCTCGCTATCGATGCCCTTGTCCGGCGTTTTGGCTTGAACGGACGGTAAATGTCCTCTATTTCCTGGAGGGTCTCCGCCTTGTCAAGGGCCTCTGAGATCTCGTCGGTCAGCATTTCCTGGGCTTCGATCAGTCTCCTTACCTCTTCCCTGCGGCTTTCAAGGTTCCGCAGGTAAGTCAGGCGGTCGAACAGTTCCCGAAGGACCTGGTCGTCCAGTCCCCCGGTCGCTTCCTTCCTGTAGCGTGCTATGAACGGGATGGTATTTCCCTCATCGATCAGCCTTATTGCGCTTTCCACCTGGGATTGCCTGACGGAAAGCTCACTGGCGATCCTTGCTGTTATGTCAGTCATGGTGTCCTCCTGAGTTAATGGTAATGTAATTTCATATTAAAGTATTTGGCGGCATAAGGGAATAACGGAAGGTTAAACTACGAGCAGATTCTGAAAAACGGAGGAACAGGGATGCCCAATAAAGGATTGGCCGAATGCCCCTGTGTCAGAAAGAGATGCCCGAGGTTTGGGAAGTGCGATGAATGCGTCAGGCATCACCTGACTCATAAACGGTATCCCTTGCCTTACTGCAAAAGGAAACGCCACGGAAAGAACAGTATGGAACCTGCTGCTCCTGAGACTGTGTAATTATACAGCTAAAACGGCTGCAGCCGCTTTTTACCTGATCCTTACGAGGATATACATCTCGGCGCTGAAGAAACTTGCCTGTGACATCTTCTCCATGTTCAGGGTCTGGACGATAACGGTTATGGCCGCGTTTTCATTCCCTTCGGTAAATGTCGCTTCTTCGGGGGAAATAATATCTTTCACGCCGGACTGCCTGTCCGCGAACGCATCGAATACCCTCATCACCGAAAAGTTTACGATGTCCCTTCCATCTTCGCCGGCCAGGAGTATGAAAGCATCATCATTGGCATGAAGCTTTTTAAGGGTGTAATTCTTCCCCGATTTGGCCAGGGTCCCGATGGTGGTCTCTTCTTCCCTGTCGCCGGGCATGATGACGTTCGTTTTTGTCATGGCATCATAACCGGCAACGTCGATAATGGCATCATCGGCAAGCCGGAGATATATGAACTCGGGGATCTCGGCGCCCGGACCGTATTGATCGAAGCCAAAGGTCTTTTCAAAGTCGGAATAGTAATTGAAGTTTTTGGGCAGGAACGGAACATGGCCGATATAGTCCATCCTGTTCAGGTACTCCATCGAACCCGCGATCCTTGCCTTGTCCCCGACGGGAATGCCGGGATCTGGCCGTATTGTATTTCCTTCAAGCATATGGTTCTTTTCAAGCGTATCGCGAAGTATGGCTATCTGGCTTTCGCGGCTTACGGTGAACGCGTCGACCGGGGGTATTATGGATACCAGCGACAGGACAATCAGTATGCCTGCTATGATGCCATTTCTTCTGACCGGCATGAAGCTGAACAGGATGCCGGCAATGGTTGCGAAAATTCCGTACAAAATCACGTAATACCGGCCATAGGTAACCCCCGTATCGCCTATTTTCAGGACAGACGCAACGGTCTGGAATACCACTATGGGGATAAGAACCTTCGGGAAAATTCTTCTGAAAAGCTGAGCGAACCTGTTTTCCAGCCTGCTGGCGAGTATATATACCAGGATTACCGTGATAGAATAGGCCACGAACAGGGGTTCCAGCAGGTTGTCGGTCCAGAATTTCCTTCCGACGTTCAGGATTATATACACGGCCAGGATTACGGTATATGCCGCTGTCAGGGGGATTATGATATACGAGATGAGTATCTCCAGGTACCGGGGACAATCGGCCATTCTGCCGATCCTGTCCTCTTTCTGCTTTATGGTTTCTTCGGGCCTGGTATCATCCGATTCCCCGTAATAGACAGGTATGAGAGACAGGAAATAGATTGGCGCGAACAGTACGAAAACTATATTCAGGGCATGGGAATAGGCTTTGCTCTCGACCCTGAAAAGAAGTATGTTGGTGGCTCCCAGTATGAGGCTGATCCCGGCGAAAATAACTCCCGCGAAGAATACTGAAATGAAGAAGGCTTTGAACGCCGCCATGAAGCTTTCATTGAAGGTGATCCTGCTCATGATTGCCGGGATCCGGATAAAGGCGATGAACAGCGCGAATATGGCCACCATCGTTCTTACGGTTATCTCGGTGCTCAGCTCCGGGACCGGGATAATAGTCAGAAAATATCCAAGCGTCAGTATTGCCGCAGCGGTGTTTAAAACTACCCCGGAAGATGGTTTCCGGGAGAATCTTTCATAGACCATCTGGGCGACGGCCCCGAGAAAAGCGCCTACGATCAGAGTCAGGAAATATTTTGTGTAATTGCCCTTTCCTTCCTGGACGTCAATGGATCTGACGATTGCCGCGGCCAACAGGAACACCGATGTCAGCGGAAAGCGGACAATCGCGTATGTCAGTCCCTTAAGTGCGTTTTTTAATCTCATGGCATCCTCCTCCTGTGCCACGGGGACGGTTCTTTTGGCACACTTGTGCCACGGGGACGGTTCTGATGGCACATCTGTGTCATTGGGACGGTTCTCATGATATACTTATCCTTCTCACCGTTTCTCTGCTTATCCCCAATAAATCTCCAATTTCCCGAAAAGACAGTTGGCTTTTTCCAATCAGCTCTTTTATGAGGATATCCCGTTCTTGCCTATATTCTCTTAGTTTTAAATATTTTATCATAATATTATTTTTTTCAAGATAACTTTTAACATACTCCCTCGCTTTTTCTTTATCCAGCATATCATCTTCCATATCCAGAAAATCGTCATTGTCTTCCTGGTTGCTGAATTCCTTGAAAAGGGCTATTGCTCTGTCTTTATCTTCTGAAAAGTAATCCAGGATTTCTTCATACGCCAGCAGCTTTTTCTGTTCCCTGGCCGCTTGTATGTAAAATCGATAGCTGCTCCACCTGTATTCCTGTACTTTACATATTCCTGCTTTCACCGGATTATTATGAACATACCTTATTACGGACAAAAGATATCTGTCATCTTCTACAACTTCGCTTTTATACCTGTCCTGAAATACATGCCCCACTCTGTTATATTTTTTGTTAAAATAGATTGCATAACTTGTTCCTATTCTTTTCATTATACGGGAGATCGGGGTCTCCAGCTCTTTTATAACGAGATGGACATGGTTATCCATGATGCAATACGCATAGAGACAAAAATCATTATCCTTTTTCTTATTGTAAAGGATATTGGTAAATACGGACTTGTCCTGGGCATCAATAAAAATCTTCTTTTTCTCATTACCTCTTAGCATAACATGGTATGTATGGGTTATACTAACTTGGCGTGCAGTTCTGGGCATAATAACCACCTTTTTTATTGACACATTATCATGTTAATTTATGGTTGTCAAGGGAATTATAACTATGATGGCACAAGGAAAACATTCTTTAAGGACCGTCCCCAGTGGCACAAGTGTGCCGAAAGAACCGTCCCCGTGGCAACTTTTTACCTCTTTACATCGAACATATGTTCGTTTTATAATTAAAGTACGATATGATTCCTTAGAGGCAGCAAAATGGGGGATAGTATGAAAGCTGACAGAGGCGGGGAGCGCGTCATTCTGCACGTTGACGTCAACTCCGCTTATTTAAGCTGGGAAGCGGTTTACCGCCTCCAGCACGGCGCGAGCCTGGATCTCCGGGATGTGCCCAGCGTGGTGGGCGGGGACGTGGAAAAGCGCCACGGCATTGTCCTGGCAAAATCCATACCAGCGAAAAAATACGGTATCCATACGGGTGAAGTGCTCTGGCAGGCCAGGAGCAAATGTCCAGGGCTAATCGTCGTGCCTCCGGATTACCAGTTATACATGCAGTGCTCCAATGCCCTCATTGATCTTCTGGGCGAATACTCGCCCCTTATCGAGCGCTATTCCGTCGACGAGTGTTTCGTCGACATCACCCATTCCCTGGGGGACAAAGATCCTTACATTCTGGCAAAGGAGATTTCGGCAAAGATAAAAAACACTCTTGGGTTTACGGTCAACATAGGGGTCTCCACCAACAAGCTCCTGGCCAAGATGGCCTCGGAGCTCGAAAAGCCCGACAAGGTCCATACCCTGTATCCCCATGAGATCCCGGAAAAAATGTGGCCCCTTTCGGTCAAGGAGCTTTTCATGGTAGGAAGGAGCACCGCTCCTAAGCTTTACAGGCTCAATATATTTTCCATCGGCCAACTGGCCCGGACCGACCCGGAATTCCTTACCGCCCATTTCAAAAGTTTCGGGAAGGTCCTCTGGAGATACGCCAACGGGATTGACGATTCACCCGTAAATCCCTTCGGCACAGTCGCAAAGGGAATAGGAAACTCCACCACGGTACCCTTTGACGTGGAAACCGAAAAGGATGCCTTTCTTGTCCTGCTCTCCCTTGTGGAAACCGCCTCTTCCCGGCTGAGGAGCGCGCGGCTCCTGGCACAGGTGGTATCGGTGGCCATAAGGAAGACGGACCTGACCTTTTATTCGCACCAGAGAAAGCTGCTCACCCCTACCGACAATACCGAGGACCTTTTCAAAACAGCCAAGTCTCTTTTTAAAGAGCTTTGGGATGGTTCTCCCCTGAGGCACCTCGGGGTGGCTTTTTCCTCTCTCTGCAATGACCAGTTCTGCCAGGTATCGATTTTTGAGGAAGAACGGGTCTATAAAAAGAAGGCCCTGGATTCCTGCATCGATGCCATACGGCGTCATTTCGGCGATACCTCAGTCGTAAGGGGCAGCTTTATAAACTCCGGGATCCCGCCGCTCATGGGCGGCGTGGCCGAAGACTTTCCCAGCATGCGGTCGATCCTGTAGCTTCGGCTTACTATGCAAAAAGCGGCGTGCCTACATGCGATTTAAGCGCGGCACGGGCAGCGGAGCGATAAATCACAGCAGGCTTCAGGCGCACAGTCTGCGGGGAATATGAGGAGGGACATAATGAAGGTATTGATGAAAAGCGTTGACATGATATGTCTCAGCAGCCATGACGGAACAATCACTCCTCTCAAGTTCCGCTGGCGGGAAGATGGGGATGAGCCCAAAATAATACGTATAGACCGGATCATAGAAAGAAAAGAGGAGAAGCTGGCCGGCAATCCCATGCTTGTTTTTAAGGTACAGAGTGTTGTAGACGGAGTGGAACGGATCTTCGAGATGAAATATGATATACGTAAATATACATGGTATTTATATAAACTGTAGGATACCTTGGATTATTAACTTGTTATTAAGCGGCGTGCCTGCACGCGATTTAAGCGGAGCACGCTGAAACTTCATAATTTGCCGTACAGTCTGTATATCAGCGGACAAGCCAGGCAGCAGCCTGGCTTGTTCATGATTCAGCCGGCAAAGGCTATACCGGGTTAATTTCAATTCTGTCGTCATTTGCTTGTATTCATTACCGCCACTTTTCGCTTATTGAAATATGATTCCAGGATCCTGTCCAGGTTGAGTACATCCCGCATTTCAAAAAAGCCTTTTTTACCCTTTATAAACCGTATGCCTCTTATGGCTCCTTCGGCGAACACCTTCCTGCTGAAGGACTCATGGACGATCTCTATCTTGTCGTTTTCACCGGCGATCAGCAGCTCATGCCTTCCCACGATCCCGCCTGCCCGTATGGCATGGATAGGTATGGGCTCGTTTACCTCCACTCCCGAGGACTGGAGCCCTTCTTCGATCTGATCGGCTATCTTAAGCGCCGTGCCCGAAGGAGAGTCCTTTTTATACTTATGATGGGCTTCGCTTATTTCAAAATCATAGTCGCTCAGAATACGTGCGGCTAAATTGGACAGGAGCATCATCACGTTGACTCCCAGGGTTATGTTCGGCGCGTAAAGGATAGCCGAACCGTTTTTCTTCGCCAACACCTTCATTCTCATGATATCGGTGTTGGAAAAGCCTGTGGTCCCTATGACCAGCCCCGCTCCGCTTTCCGATATCTCCTTTATGTGTTTCATCGTCGCCTTGTGGTTTGAAAAATCAACGAATACATCGGGTTTATATTTCTCTATGACATGACCGAGCTGGCTTGAGGTAAATACCTTTGCTCCGGTATCGGGCAGCCCCAATGTCTCGCCTACATCTTTTCCCGCTTTCCCCGAAAAATCAGAACATATGGCTGCTGCAAGCTTCATGTCGCGCTGGCTGAGAACAGCCCGGGCAATCTCGGCGCCTGTCCTGCCGAGTCCGATAAGGCAAACATGAGTCATAAAACTCCCTCCCATCTTATTTTGGCCTCAGGTATTGGAAAGCAAGCTTATGACTTTTAAAGCATAATAACCACCCTCTCTTCCAACGCTTACGAGATTAGCTGACGGGTTCGGGTCGAAAGAGATTAACCCTACCGGTTCACCGGATTCACCCCGAAAATTGGGTCTCCCGCTCTTTGGTAAACAAAGATTCAGCGTTTTGTCCAATAGATTCAATCAACTGAGAAGATTGTGCAAAGTGACGTTAAACCAATAATATGCAATAAGTACCCGGAATATTCAGTGCCGGTCCATGCAGCCGCGATGAAAGCCATAACGGCTTTAAACAAGATTGCATCCGATATTTTATCATAAAATTACGCTCTGGTCAAATTGCCCAAGCACCATTACATAAGTTATATACTTTAGCTAATATAAAAATTAATTGCAAAACTTGACATATGCTGATAAAGGAAATACAATTCAAGTATACACTAGAGTGGGGGGAAAAAATAAATATGAAAGCTACTGGTATGATCAGAAGCCTCGATCAGTTAGGGAGGATTGTTATTCCTATTGAATTGAGGCGAGTCCTTGGCATCGAGATCGGAGATGGCCTTGAGTTCTATTCTGATGAAAACGCTATCGTTCTTAAAAAGTATGAGCCTGCATGTATTTTCTGTGACAACGCAAAGGATATAAGGGTTTATAAAGGTAAGAACGTTTGCGGTGAATGCTACGCAGAGCTTAAGGAAAAGAAATAAGTTTTCTGCAGTCTTTTATAGCCTGTCGGTCCGACAGGCTTTTTTCATGCGTTTTCTTTTAAGGCGATGCAATGTATCCGCTGCAGCAGTATTGTTTATATCAGGTGTTCGGCTATCAGGAAATCCTCGGGGGAAGTCAGCTTTATGTTCCTGTAACTTCCCTCGAACATTACAACCTTAAATCCGGCTTTTTCTGCTATGCCCGCATCGTCGGTTCCCCGTATGCCATTTTCACAGGCATATTTATAAGCGCTTAAAATAATATCCTTTTTAAAGGACTGGGGTGTCTGTGCCTGCCATAGGGCGCTTCTTTCCGGCGTGGACACAACGGTTTTCCCGTCGTCGACGATCTTTATAGTATCCTTTGCAGGTACCCCGGCACAGGCGGCACCATAAGCAAGAGCATTGCTGATGCTGTCCTCAATGATCCTTCTGTCGATGAACGGCCTGGCGCCGTCATGGATAAGTACTACCTCCACGTTATCAGGAACGGCCTGGAGCCCGTTATAAACGGAATCCTGGCGCTCGGCACCGCCATAGGCGATAATAATGTTCAAATCTTTTTTATAAGGCATGCAGATGCTCGCCGCTTTTTTCTCATCATCCGGATTTATTGTCAGGATCAGCGTCCCGACCAGCCCGGAATGGACAAAAGCGCTGATGGTATGATCCAGTACCGGTCTTCCGCGCAGGTCCGCAAAAACCTTGTTGTAGCCAAGCCCCATCCGGCTGCCCCTGCCGGCGGCAACAATAATAGCGCCTATGGCGCTTGGGTTTATGGTTACGGATTTATTTTCATGCCTGTTTAACATCTGTCAACCTCCGTCCCCTATTGCACGTTTATCCTGGCGAAGATCATCCGGCCTGCCGATGTCTGCAGAACGCTTGTGACAACTACATCCACAACCTGGCCTTTAAATTTGCATGCCTGCTCTACCACGACCATGGTCCCGTCATCAAGGTAACCCACGCCCTGCCCGTTTTCCTTACCTTCCTTAACGATGCGCACAGACATTTCTTCACCGGCCACAGCGATGGGCTTCATCGAGTTGGCCAGGTCATTGATGTTGAGGATTTCTATACCTCTCAGGTTAGCTACTTTCCCAAGGTTATAATCATTTGTTATTACCTTTGCCCCTAATTCCCTGGCCCGGGTCAGGAGCTGTTCGTCCACTTCCATCTGGGGATTGCCGGGCGATTTGTCTATGGTAACGGGGATCTTCGCATCGCTTTTCAGCAGGTTCAGTACGTCAAGACCCCTGCGGCCTTTCGCCCTGACGATGTCGTCGGCGGAATCGGCCAGGTGCCGCAGTTCTTCAAGGACGAACCCGGGGATCACGAGTTCTCCCTCAAGAAAGCCTGTCCTGCTTAAATCGAGAATACGTCCGTCAATTATCGCGCTCGTATCCAGTAGCTTGACCGAATGGGCAGTCCTTTTTTTGCCGAAAGCGTCAAAAATATTCTCGTTTCTTTTTACAACAGTGAAATAGATACCGCAGATTCCAAAAAGAATATTGATTATTATGGATATGGGAACCCCTATGACCTCGATTTTATACAGCGGGATGGAAATAAGATTGGCTATGATAAGGCCGGCAATAAGCCCACAGGCGCCAATCAGGAGTTCATACAGCGTGATCTTCTGAAGCGAGTTTTCTATCCTGTCAACGAGGCCCGAAGTAACGGATATTACCTTTCCGCCAAGGAAAAACATAATGATTCCGAGGACCAGCGAAGCAAAAACGATAATCCCTATGCCGTAAACAGTGGTGAGCTGTTCCTCCATGCCGTTCCGGATCATTAACAGCCTTACCAGTGTCATCGCTGTCAAGGCCCCTGTGAGCCCGAACGCATATTTCAATATTTTCTCCAGCATGCTAACTCCCCTTGAATACTCCACATGAATTGACGGTCAGGTCCTTATCCTGGCATTGATCATGTTTTCCACTTCGGCAGGATTCATGTTCTTTGCAAGAACCAGTTCGCTGATCAGTATCTGTTTCGCGCTGTTGAGCATCTTGCGTTCGCCGGTGGACAGACCTTTCGTTTTCTCTCTCAGAAGCAGGCTTTTAACGACGCCTGCGACTTCAAAGACATTTCCGCTTTTTATTTTATTCATGTTTTCACGATATCTTTTGTTCCAGTTCGACGACTGCTCGTCGCATTTCTGTTCCAGTGACTTAAAGACTTTATCAGCGTCATTGCGATCTATAACATCACGTATACCGATACAATCCACGTTGTTGATGGGAATCATGACTTTCATGTCTCCGATGGGCATTTTCATGACATAATAGCGCTTGCGCTCGCCGAGGATCTCTTTCTCTTCTATTGACTCGATAATTCCCGCGCCATGCATAGGATAAACTACTTTATCCCCGATTTTAAACATAAATAACAGCTCCTTCTTAAGCACACATAATTTCATCCCGGCCTTACCGGGCAGGATAAGGCCATCATATGTATGAAACTATGGCATCGCTGTCATGCTTTATCAAGGAGATCAAAACTGCTTATTATTCAGTATACAACAGTTAATTCAAAAAGTCAAAGAAGCCTGGCCGAAAGCCTTTATCCATGAACGTTTGACGGATTGGCAGAAATCTGTGTCCATGAAAAAGTTTTCCTTTACGACATTATTATTAACTTTTTTATTGAAATTAATCAATTTCCCGCAGCCAGGTACTTCTTCATTTCTTCGAACTTTAAGACGACATACCCGTATTGTTTTGCAAAATCAGTCTGGATAGCCTTGACCCGCGCTTCTATGTCCTCGATGTACTCCTCCATCAGTTCGATCATCGGGTAATACAGGTTTTCTGTCTTTGCCAGGTTTTTCAGCTCTTCGAACGCATCGGTGCCTGACATATCATATTTACTGCTTCTCTGCTCCATTATGGATACGTATATATCGGCAATATTCAGCATGTTCGACCCGCTTATGATGTCTTTTCCCATGAGCGTATGCTTGCCGGTGACAGTCTTTTCTCCTGTGGCGCCCCTGAACATGGCTACTACATCATGAAGTTCCGCTTCTTCCAGGACCTCGTTAATGGCGTTCATTGATCCATGCAGCAGGTCATGGAGTTCCTTCGGCGAATGTTCCTTCTCAAGAGTTTCCTTTTCCATCACCAGCATGCTCAGGTTATACAGGAGAGCTGCCGCCCGTACCTTCTCAAGAAGATTCCAGTTTTGTTTTGTCATTCGTCCCAGGAGATTTACAGTAGTTTCCATGAGCCTCGGGTGGGAATAGCAGTATGGCGACCTGAATGAAACCGCGTAAATAAATGTCCTTATAAGGCTTTCAGTCTCAGCCTTGCTTATCTTTATGGACTTTATGTATGCAAGGAGATCGTCCCGGTATTCTCCCGATACAATCCTGCTTATAATATCCTCCTGGCACAGGGAGCCGAAGGCTTCCCTGTATTCAGGCTTGAACCCGTTGCCTTCGATCCTTGATATCACCCTGTCAGCGGCGCTGGCCGGATCGCCTCCCGTAATGGCTTCTGCCGCCGCTTCGGCCAGGGACAGCAGGTAAGCTTCGTCCGGCACTGCTATATTGTTTATGATACCGTCGTTATTGCCGGCGTTATAATCGGGAAACCTCCTGTGATGGTACAGTATCGCGGGGGCGTACTCGGGATACGGCGAGAATTCCTTGAACAGAAGATACGAGAAAATACTGTGCCCCGACACGTTCCTGTAAATATCCGGTCTCCATTCTTCACAGCCGGGATAAAGAATGCCTATGTCATGGAAGATGGCTGTGATAACAAGGGCAGTGATCTTATCCGTGTCGAACCCCAGTCTCTTTCCAAGTTTCATAGTAAGGAACGTCGAAATGGAAAGATTGTCCGCATATCTTTTGTTTACGAAGGCGAGCGCTTTCTCGATAATGATGTATACCTGTCCCATATCGATCCGGTTCTTGTGGTTGATGCTTTTTATGATTTTAACAGCCCTCGGATCGGGGTCCTGCAATACCGCGCTTGGCCTTCCGGTGAAATATCCCTGCGCGTAATCCACGCCCATGCGGCAGAGCGCTTCAAGCTCTCCCTGGGTCTCCACGCCTTCGGCCAGGACACGGGTACCGCGGTGCCTTGCATAGCTGATGATATCTTCAAGCATATGCTGCTTCCTAAGGTCATCGTCGATCTTCCTGATAAGTTCCCTGTCAATCTTTATGATATCCGGCTCCAGCGCCAGGAGCGCCAGGTGATTGGAGTATCCCGAACCAAAATCGTCAAGGGCGAACTTTGCTCCGGCCTTGGTCACGATGGATTTTCTCAGGTTTATTTCGTCGGGCTCCATGCGGTTCCTTTCAATAACTTCGAAAACAACCTTCATATGGCCGAAATACCGGTCGCGTATATCGTTGTAGTCTTTCTCGTCAAGGGTCGCATAAGGAGCCGTGTTGATGAAAAGAAAGTGATCCCTGTACTTAGGGTCCCTTTCCATGTATGAGTCAAGGGCATTATAGACCATCCTCTTTTCAAGGATGACATAATGTCCCGATGCCTCGGCGTCATCGATAAGTTCCGATATGTTGGCGTACATAGGGTTCATGGGACGTGAGAGGGCCTCGAAACCGAACAGTTCGCCCGTCCTCAGGGATACGATGGGCTGGAATACAATGCTCAGCTGGTTCCTGTCGATTATATCCTTAATGAATGTCCGCCTCAGCGCTGCCTTGTGGGCATCATCGAACCGCTCCCTGTTGAATTCGTTAGGGCTTATGGCCACCTCCCGCAGGGCTTCATGCTCGGCAAAAGAAGCATATTCGAGCAGTTCGGCCGGGCTGGTGCCATGAACGCCATATGCGGCATACCCCAGCGCCATGGGGAATGTCACCGCTATGCCGTCCACCTCGCCGACATAGTTCTCAAGCTTGTTCAGGATGTCCTTAGCTTCTTTTCTGAAAGATTTCAGACTTTTTACTTTTTTAACGATGAACAGGAAGTCGGAACCCCACCATCTCAGCGGGATGATATTTTCTGAAATGAACTTTTTGAATACCTCGGCGCAGACCCTGATATAACTGTTGCCCGCGACCATCCCGAAGCGTTCCTGGAATTCCTGGTACCCGGTCAGCCCCACATAGGCGAAAACTACCGTCTCGCCCTCAATACACTCGGCGATGGCCTTTCCGGCCACTTCAGCGAGCGCGTTGCGGTTATAGAAACCTGTGATGTTATCATGGATCGCGCGCTCCTTCTCCAGGTTTCTCATATGGACTTCGCTCGTGATATCAGATATGGTGCCTGTTATCCTGGTCTTGTCCTTGCTCGGTCTGCCCCAGAACTTGAGCCAGTGTACCCTGTTTTCCTTTCCTGTCACGGTACATTCGAAGACCATATCCTTGTCTTCGCTGATGCTTTTTTCAACATACCTGGAAAATTCCTCGAAGGTTATGCTGAATCGATAATCCCTGAAAAGGTCCTGGCCCCTTATCTCTGTGAACTCATTATCATCTTCGGCCAGGGCCGTTATCATTCCGGAAATGAAAACGAACACCGCATTCTTTACGTCGTATTCAAAGAAATCGAATATCAGGTCGGAATCTCTCAGGGTCCTCATCTGCCTGTAGAATTCATTGATATTTTCAGAAAGCCTTTCGTTTCTTTCCAGTTCGGATTTGAGCCTGAGTTTTTTTTCGCTGAGGCTTCGAAGCGAGTAGTTCAGCAGAGCCGTAACCGTCATCATATCCGGGTTTCCGGGCACCTGCTCCGCCAGTGACGCCCCTATTTCCTTTTCCACCTGGGATAATGACCTGTTTAACTCTGAAAAGGCCTGGTCGTTTTTCCTGTAAATGAGGAACTGTATGACGGTATTTGCTCCTATAAGGGCCGCAAAGATATAAAGCAGCCTGCTGAGCGTTACAGGATCGTTAATTTTGCCGTTTTTACCGGTTTGAAAAACCAGGGATGTAATGATCATTCCTGAAATAAAGATGAAGCATAGTATCCAGCTGATATAACGCAATACTATCAATCTCTTTGTCTTTTGTAAATGATCCATCCGATTCCAGACCCCTCGCGAAATCGCTTGAATGCCTTTCAGGTTGTTGCTTATTATGTAATTAATATAGTACTACAGTACATTATCGGCTTTATATACCCGATAACATTAGGATATTTTATAAGAAAAGGCTGGTGTCATTATGAAATCATACCGAAAAGAGCTTAAAATCAATTATCCGTCAAGGCGGGGGTATATCAATATCACTCCCGAGGTAGCCAAGTGTGTCAATGAAAGCGGCATCAGGGAAGGTCTTGTCCTGGTGAACGCGATGCATATCACGGCAAGCGTGTTCATCAACGACGATGAACCCGGTCTGCATGCGGATTTTGAAAGATGGCTCGAAAAGCTGGCTCCCGAGAAGCCATATTCGCAGTATGCCCACAATGGCTTTGAGGACAACGCCGACGCACACCTGAAACGCCAGATCATGGGGCGCGAGGTGGTGGTCGCCATAACCAACGGGAAGCTCGATTTCGGGCCCTGGGAGCAAATATTCTATGGCGAATATGACGGCATGCGTGAAAAACGTGTACTGGTCAAGATTATCGGCGAGTGAGCCGAATCGAATAATTGCCTTCCGGCGGCTGTTGCCTGCAGCGATTTATCGCTCCGCTGTCCGTGCTCCGCTTAAATCACATATAGGCACGACGCTAAACAGCAGATTGAATAAACCAGGTGCGGCAGCAACCCCGTCCCGCCACATTGTGAATTATTCGCGGCCGCCTGTGAAATATTATGATTATGATTTCACAGACGGAAGGCATGAGTTATGGACGCAAAAATGATGAACCACTACAGGTACCTGCTGGAACAGCATAAGGAAAGGCATGAAGATATAGTCGACGATATGGAGACCCTGACTCTGGGCGAAAACGACAATCACGGCTCCAGCGAGTTGTCCGCCTATGACAACCATCCTGCCGAAGTTGCCAGCGAACTGTTCGACAGGGAGCATCAAATGGGCCTCAAGCAGCTTGAGAAACGCGAAATCCGTGAAATAGAGCTGGCCCTTGAGAAAATCCGGAACGGTACTTACGGCACCTGTGAAAAATGCGGGAAGGATATCGACCCCGGCAGGCTTGAACTCATTCCCTGGGCGAAGCTTTGCATCGACTGCGCCAGGGAGGAGGATGCTTTCATGGACGAAATAAAGGAGGACAGCAAAAAATTCCGTCCGTCCGAGGAGCGCGTGATAAAATCCGCGGACCTTAATGACAGCCTGAAGGGAGAACAGTTCAACGACCTTATGAGATACGGTTCTTCGGACTCGCACCAGGACAGGGGCGGGGAGATAGTCAGCGAATAATTAAGCGCCTGTATTTCACAGGCGTTTAATTTTAATCGATAATAGTCCTCTCTTTCCCATGTTTTTTGCATTTATCCCGCAATTTAAGCAAAACAGGTTTGATGGTATGTTTTTTACATCAAAGCTTATGATAAAATATTTTAAAAAAACAGCATTCGGGAGTAATGCCATGGTTTACGAGTATACCATCAGGACTGAAAGGGAAAATCTTTATAACATAACCTCCAACGTGCGGGACGCGGTTGCAAAGTCCGGCGTTGCCAACGGCATCTGCATAGTCTACTGCCCTCATACGACAGCCGGGATTACCATAAACGAGAATGCGGACCCGGACGTGGTACACGACATTCTCGTCGGCCTTAACAAGGCTTTCCCCGACAGGAACGAGTTCCGCCACATGGAGGGCAACTCCGCTGCCCATCTCAAATCAAGCTGTGTGGGGACAAGCAAGACGGTTCTCATCGAAAACGGCAGGCTTGTTCTCGGAACATGGCAGGGCATCTATTTCTGCGAGTTTGACGGCCCAAGGACGCGCAAATACTATGTGAAGGTCATCAGGGAATCATAATATGGACAGGATGAGATTTTTGCGCCTACTGATGTGTCATCCTGAGCGAAGCTAAGGATCTCATGTTTACTTTGCCATGCCTATGGCATATAATAATAGTCACAAAAATGACCGATAAAATATGGTAAGTATCAGCTGAAGGGTACGGTGACACGATGGAAGAAATGGAAAAGAAGCAGAAGAATTTTATAGAAGAGATCGTTGAAGAAGATCTGCGCACCGGCAGGGTGAAGGAAATACGCACAAGGTTTCCGCCCGAACCGAACGGCTATCTTCATATAGGCCATACCAAGGCTATGTGCATAGATTTCGGCATAGCCATGAAGTATGGCGGAAAATGCAACCTGCGCTTTGACGACACGAACCCGTCAAAGGAGGACGTCGAATATGTCGATGCCATAATCGAGGACATCAAATGGATGGGCTTCGATGTGGGCGACCGTATCTACTACGGCTCGGACTACAGCGACCAGATATATGAATATGCCGTGAAGCTCATCAAGAAAGGGCTGGCCTATGTTGACGACCTTAGCCAGGAACAGATCCGCGAATACCGCGGGACCCTCACCGAGCCGGGTAAGGAAAGTCCCTGGCGCAACAGGAGCATCGAAGAGAACCTAAACCTCTTTGAAAGGATGAAAAACGGGGAATTCGAGAGCGGCGAAAAGGTGCTGAGAGCTAAGATAGACATGGCTTCGCCCAATATCAACATGCGCGATCCCGTTATTTACCGCATAAAGAAAGAGCGCCATCACCGTACCGGTGACAAGTGGTGCATATACCCCATGTATGACTTTGCGCACCCCCTGCAGGACGCCATCGAAGGAATCACCCATTCTTTATGCTCCATCGAGTATGCCGACCACAGGCCTTTATACGACTGGGTGCTTGAAAAATGCGAGATCGAGAATCCGCCGCGCCAGTATGAATTCGCCAGGCTGAATGTCAACTACACGGTCATGAGCAAGAGAAAGCTCAGGGAACTCGTGGAACAGGGTTATGTATCAGGCTGGGATGACCCGAGGATGCCTACCCTCTGCGGCCTGAGACGCCGCGGGTTTACTCCCGGTTCCATCAAGAGGTTCATCGAGCTTGTAGGCGTTTCAAGAACGAACAGTATAGCCGACTGGGGACTCCTGGAGCACTGTGTCAGGGAAGAGCTTAATAAAACGGCTGATCGCGTCATGTGCGTATTGAGGCCTTTAAAGGTGATCATAGAGAACTACCCCGAAGATCAAACCGAGGAGTTCGATGTGGAGATTAACCCGGAAATGCCTGAAAGGGGCACCCGCAAAGTGCCATTCTCAAGGGAGATATACATTGAGCAGGATGACTTCATGATCGATCCGCCGTCCAAGTATTTCAGGCTGAAGCCGGGCGGCGAAGTCCGTCTGAAGAACGCATACTTTATAAAGTGCACCGGTTACGAAACCGATGAAAACGGAAACGTCACACTGGTAAGAGCCACATACGACCCTGCTTCGAGGGGCGGGGAATCTCCCGACGGCCGCAAGGTCAAGGGCACGATCCACTGGGTTTCGGCCAAACACGCCATAGACGCAGAGGTCCGGCTTTATGACATGCTGTTCAGGGCGGAAAATCCCGAGGATGTTCCCGAGGGCGGGGACTATAAGGACAACCTGAATCCCGATTCCCTGGTAGTGCTTAAGAACAGCAAACTGGAGCCTTCACTGGAAAACGCCGAACCGGGAAGCAGGTACCAGTTCCTCAGGATGGGCTATTTCTGCGTCGATACCAGGGACAGCAGGCCCGGGGCTCTCGTATTCAACAAGATAGTGGGACTTAAAGACACGTGGGCAAAGATCGCCCAAAAAGAATAACCGTAAAGATCAGGAAGAGGCTGTTTATGAGACGGCCTCTTTTTTCTTGTCCTCAAACCGTGATTTTTGTTAAGCAAAAGGTGGTAATAATATGTAATACATAATAATCCGGAAGGATGTGATAGAAATGATGAAAAAAGACATAAACAAGATATCGATAATCGGCACGGGCTTCGTGGGCTCGACAACCGCATATACTCTTATGCTCAACGGCTTGTTTTCCGAGCTTGTTCTCATAGATGTCAACGTTACCAAGGCCAAAGGCGAGGCTATGGACCTGAACCACGGGCTGCCCTTTGCCAAGCCAACCAGGATATACCAGGGAACATATGAGGACAGCAGGGATTCGGATCTTGTTATCATTACCGCCGGTGCCAACCAGAAACCGGGCGAGACCCGCATAGACCTGGTCCATAAAAATACGGCCATCTTCAGGGATATAATATCGCAGGTAGTAAAGTACAATAGCCCGGATAACACTCTGCTGCTGGTCGTGACAAATCCCGTGGACATACTCACCTATGTCACATGGAAGCTCTCGGGATTTCCTATCAACCGTGTTCTGGGGTCCGGTACCGTCCTGGACACAGCCCGTTTCAAGTACCTGATCGGAGAGCATGTAGGAGTCGACGCACGCAATGTGCACGGTTATATTCTCGGCGAGCACGGGGATACGGAACTTCCCGCATGGAGCCTGACCACCATTGCCGGTATGCCCATGGACGTTTTCTGCGCCACATGCAAAGGCTGCAATGGCAGAACGAACCGGGACCAGATATTTGACGAGGTAAGGAACGCGGCATACCAGATCATCGAGGCAAAAGGCGCAACTTACTATGCCGTTGCCCTTGCAGTGGAGAGAATCGTGGAAGCCATCATGCGCGACGAGCATTCCATCCTGACCGTTTCGAGCATACTCCAGGGACAATACGGAATTTCCGACGTAGCCCTCAGTGTGCCCACCATAGTGGACAGGAATGGCATAAACAATGTGCTGGAAGTCCCCCTTACGGACGAAGAGCTGAAGCTCCTGAGGAAATCCGCCGATTCGCTGAAGGAAATAATCAGAGAGCTGAAAATATGAAAAGATCCTTCCCCGGGAAGGATCAAAAAAGCCCGCTCGGCAAGCGGGCTATTTGTTTATGTCCACGAAAACACGTTCTCCGTCTTTGACCATGCCCAGCTTTTCCCGGGCAATCTTCTCAATGCTTTCATCGCTGGAGATCTCATCCCTCATCTTGAGAAGCTCCTGCTTCACCTCTTCTTCTCTTGCGATCTTTTCTTCCAGCTGTTTTATTTCAAGGTTTATTTCGTACAAGTTGTTTGACTGGGCGGCAAAAGTTATAGCCGCGTATATAAGGACCACCGCCATCAGCGGGACCAGCCACCAGCATTTTTTCTTCTGTACCGCCACTTTCATCAATCCTTTATCTTTTGCAAAAATATCGTGTTTATATTATACCATATATCGGCATATTTGAAACATTGTCAAGGGGATGGACTGTGCGAAACTCTGCCAACTGTGCAATTGTTCAGATTGTCTCTATGACGGTTACTTCTTGGTAAATGCGTTCCGGAGCCTTAATAAATCCACTTTTAGCCTGTAGCCTCCCAGGGCCAGCCGGCTGCGGACTTTTCCTGCCAGTTTCCCGGCCCTGCGGCTAATCCTCGTGAAAACCGGTTTCAGAAGTTGCAGCAGCTTATAAAACGGCCAGGCGATTATCTTAATCACCCTGGTAAGCAGCCATAACACGGGCCTGCTGAGCAAACCCATGTATAAAAGGGCTCCGAGGAAAGCGCCCGCGTAGAAATATGCCCTCGTTTCCCCGCTGCTTATCGCATAGGAAGCAAAAAACAGTATTATTGCCGCGATAAACCAAAAAAATATATCCTCAATATGAACCACGACTGTCCTGGTCCTCACGATCCGGCGCTTCAGCCTGAACATGTCATAGAGAAAGGCAATGATGGCACCGGCAGCGCCCGCTCCGCCAAACACAGTCAGTTCATATACCACGCTGTTCTGCATATCTTAAGCCGCCTCTCTATCTGAAAAGTCCCGAGAAGAAGCCCCCTTTTCTTTGCGGACCGCTGCTGTCCAGGTATTCGCATGCCCCTATATCGCCTTCCACATCAAGTTCTGAAGTTTCAACGTTGAGCTTGTTTATATGCATACCGGCGCCTCTTACGACCAGGATGCCAAGCTCGGTATCAAGAACTATGCACTCCTCGTTGAAGCTTTCCACATGCCTTACTCCTGATATCATAAGGCGTCTTCTGTCCTTGAGAATGATATTCTGCGCGCGCTGCTCAAATGTCTTTCGTTCCTCGGGCATGTCAGCACCTCCTTAAAAATGGCCAGAAATCCACGGGCTTTATAGTTTCCGCCCCTGAATTTTATGCACAAGCTAAGGGCTATATGACCCGGATCGGCAAAATAAAGCTCCTGCTTTTTATTGCAGGAGCTCGTACATTTCCGCGCTTTCTTCCTTTTTTGCATGCTCGGTCACCCTGAGCACCCGGAACCGGGTGACATGTTCCCCGAACCGGATCTCCACAATATCACCCGCCTTGACCTCGCTTCCGGGTTTGGCGACGCGGCCGTTTATGGTTACTTTTTCTTTCGAACAGGCCTCATTGGCCAATGTCCTTCTTTTTATGATACGGCTGACCTTCAGGAACTTGTCAATGCGCAACCTGATCCTCACCTTTCTCTTTTCTTTCTATCAATTTTGCTTCATCCCACAGGGCATCCATATCCCCGAGGGACATGTCGCTTAATTTCCTGCCCTGCCTGGCGGCCTCGGCCTCGACATATTCAAACCTGCGTATGAATTTATTGACGGTAGCAGTCAGCGCAAGCTCGGGCTGGACGTTCAGGAATCTTGACACGTTTACCACGGCAAACAGCAGGTCACCCAGCTCTTCCTCGATTTCGGACGTCTTCCCTTCCTTATACGCCTGCTCCAGTTCCCTGACTTCCTCTTTCATCTTTTCCATGGCGCCGCTTATGTCATCCCAGTCAAACCCGACCTGGGCGGCCTTCTGCTGGACCTTGAAGCTCCTCATAAGCGCAGGCAGGTTTCCCGGGACCTCCTTCAGCACCTGGGTCTGGGTCTTCAGGCCCTTCTCTTCCTTTTTTATCTTCTCCCAAATATCCATCACGTCGTCAGGCGTCTCGGCAACTTCATCCCCGAACACATGACGGTGGCGGTTGATCATCTTGGCGCTGACGCCGTGAACCACATCCCCGAAGTCGAACTGCCCGTTTTCCTTTGCTATCTGGGCATGGAATATGACCTGCAGGAGCAGGTCCCCCAGTTCGTCGCATAATTTTGCGGGATTCTCCTCGTCTATCGCCTCAAGGACTTCATATGCCTCTTCAATCAGGTAACGTTTCAGGCTTTTGTGATCCTGTTCCCGGTCCCATGGGCAGCCGTCGGGAGCCCTCAGCCTGGACATTATATCGAGAAGCTCCTGCATTGTATATTTATTTTGCTTCATGTTGTCCTCCTTATTTATCGTAACCGGCTATGTATCAGCGTTTCAGGCCCAGCGGCCCGGCTATTTTCTCTATGCTCCTGGGAACTGCGTCCCTGGAGTTTTTCCAGTCAGCGTTCGCGTTGCGGTAATCGAACATCCTGGTGAAATAATTAACCTCATCCTGTATCCTGCCGAGCTCTTTCAGTTCCAGCGGAAACAGGCTTACCATCAGTTCAGCCTGGAGTGCCGGTGAAAACACTTCGCGGGCTTTTTCCAGGAGAGCCTCAAGGTGTTTCAGGCAAAATCCTTTCGAATTAAGGAACTTTTTTCTGAAATCGGGTTCTTTCCTGTACAGGTAAAGGGTATTATCGATAAGCTTGTCCATGTTAGAGCCTAATTTATCGCATACGGCGCAGGTTTTTTTCAATTCTTTAAGTTTATCGAGGATTTCCCCGATGGCCCTGCCGGCAGCGCTGTTTTTGCCCTTTATGGCCTCGGGCAGAGATTCCAGGGCTCCTTTTCCGCTTAGATTCTTCAAACTTTTTTCATGTTTCCTGTAAATGCCTTCAAGAATCTTTATCTGCTCAGTGAGGTGTGTATCGATAACCAGCGCAAGCGGCAGCCTGTCCTTCCTGAGATTGTACAGCTTATAGAAATGGTCCGCGCAAAAACCGGTCCTGTTGGTTTCGATCCTGCAATCGGGCTCCATCATGGCAGGACCAACATAATACTCAAGGGCGTCGTTCTCGAGTTTTGCTTCACAGATGCAGAGCGGACATTCGCTGTCCTGATCAAAAGCCTCATTGATTGGTATGGTATATATCCTTTCTTTCATGATACACCCCCCGGCCGGTTAAGCAAAAAACCCCTGCCAATGTGTATAGGATATCACATCTGGAAAAAATTTATCAAGGCTATCGGCCCTGTTCATGGGGGTTTTTTAAAAAAAACACTTGACTGGGGATTGTGTCTTTGCTATTATGTAATAGCGTCACGCGGCTAAGGAGTGACTTTACGATAATTATGGCGGCGTAGCTCAGTTGGCTAGAGCATGCGGTTCATACCCGCAGTGTCGTTGGTTCGATTCCGACCGCCGCTACCAGTATGGCCCCATGGTCAAGAGGTTAAGACACGGCCCTTTCAAGGCCGTAACGGGGGTTCGAGTCCCCCTGGGGTCACCACAAAGCAAGTTAGTTTCGCCTGCAAGCGAAAAGTAACTTGCTTTTTTATTTTCCCGGAAGCAGGGGGACGGTTCCTTTGCTTCATTCTTCCATTTTTTAGAATCTCCAATAATCATAAAAAGCGGCGTGCCTGCATGAGATTTAAACATTACTGCGATTGCGGAGCTGTCGCGACTTGAATTCTGTTTATGAGGACGCAACCATTTACTCATTTTCTCATTTTACGAGAAAGCGAGTAAATAGAGCCTTCCCCGAATCCGAAACGCTGCAGGCTGCAGTCGCTAAATAACTGATCCACGTAGTAAACGCGGATGATTTGGAGAGTTTCTCAGGAGCGAGAATCTTGGCCCGTCGAACTGGCATATAATGTAAAAATGAAGCAGAGGAACCGTCCCCCTGCTTCACACCCCTGCTTCACATTCCTATCTTTTTCTCCCGGGCATAGTAGAACAGGTATTGCTGGGCGAAACCGGCAAGCTCGCCGAATTTCTCCCTGGCAAACCTGCTTACCTCCTCGTTGCTTGCCTCGTAACCGAGGTACAGTTCAGCCATTACTCTTTTTACCCATCTGTCCACCGGGAAGATATCATACCTGATCCCGCTGAACAGCAGGACGCAATCGGCCACTTTCCGCCCAACGCCAAAGATCTTTTCCATCTCCGTGCGGGCCTCTTCAATGCTCCCGTTCATGATGGCATCCATGGAAATCTCTCCGGAACAGATCTGCCTTGAAGCCCTGTGTATATACTTGTCCCGGTAACCCGCGCGTATGCACTGCAGGTCATCCAGCGTCAGCCCGGCCAGCTTTTCGCACGACGGAAAAGTGTAAACATCAGGCCTTGAGCATTTGATAGGCTCGCCATAGGTCTTCGCCAGGCACCCGACTATCTTTTTTATCCTTGGTATCCCGTTATTCTGGGATATCAGGAACGATATGAGCGTTTCCTCGAAATCCTGCCTAAGAAGCCTTATCCCATACCCGAACCTGATAGCTTCCTCCATGACCGGATCGTTCCTGGAAAGCCTCTCCTTGACCTCTCCGTAATCCCGGGCCAGGTCAAAATACGGGTACCATATGTTCAGAAAGTCCTCCTCGGTGGTGTCGTGGAAAATAAGGTCCTTACCGGTCCACTCCAGTTCCAGGGCTCTTCCTCTGGCCACGCCGAACCACCTGCCGCCGCCGATGTCCTCCCACCTGAAGCATTGACCGCATTCAAAGGTATGTATGGGATCAAAATGCTCCAAATCTTTTATAATAATATTGTTTTTTTTCAATATCCACTCATGCATCAAAATTATCCTTCCGATATTTAATTTGAAAAAAGCCTGTTTCAGCGCCTTGCCTATGGTTCATTATAAACCAAACGGGCGGTCTTTGCACAGCAATGGGGGAGTATCAAACATTTTCTTTTGCTTTTAATATTGAATAACTAGATTTACAGATATCATTTGGGTGGAAAATATAGAATATCCTTTGTGAGGTGTGTTGCTATAATGGGTTTATCTCTTCTATATCAGAATGATTATTTGGAGATCCTTCAGGATTCCGGAAAATATTATATAAAATCAAAAAAGCGGGGTTTTACCCTGAACATGTTCAACGATATCCTGAAAGAGTTTCCTGTCATAAAGGTCACTAACTTCATGGCTCTCAAGAATGCGCTGAACCACGCGCCCAGGGGACCCGAACTGTTTGGCGAGCAAAGGGAACGTGTCAGCCTGAGGGTATCCGAAGACGGGCTTAAGGCATATATGACTCTTTATGTCAACAATGAAGAATTATATGACAATAACAGGATAGAACTTATAAAAGAAATATTCGATAACCTGAACAAGGCCGGCATAGTTTTCGGCATAGACACGAAGCTCCTGGCAGGTCCGCTCAAGGCCGGGGTCGAGTACGTCATTGCCGAAGGTTTTCCGCCTATCAACGGCGAAGACGCCGTAATCAAAATGTATCAGCTTTCCGATGTCAAACCCAAGGTGATAGATTCGGACAAGGTCAACTATTACGAGCTGAGCCTTATCAACCATGTCAGGGAAGGAGACTGGCTGGGTGAACGGAAGGACCCCACGCCCGGCTTCCCGGGTAAAAATGTGAGGGGCCAGCCCATCCCGCCTATCCCGGGAAGAAACTTTCCTCTGCTCTACGATCGCATATCGGTCCGTGAACATTACGAAAATGGCGTAACTTACCTGTATTCGAGGAAAAACGGCGCTGTTTATTACAAGGGCGATACCATCGGCGTGTATGATTACCTTGAGATAAAGGGCGACGTGGATTTCTCGACGGGCAATATAGATTTTGACGGTTATTTATCGGTAAAAGGCACGGTGGAGGAGAACTTCAGCGTCGTTGCCAGCAATGACCTGGAGATCCTCGGCGAGTACGGCGTAGGCGCGGCAGACAAGATCCTGAGCACCGAGGGAAGCATTTATATCAAGGGCGGCATAGCAGGCAAGAATAAGGCTGTAGTCCGCTGCAAAAAGAACCTTTATGTGAAATACCTCTCCGATATCACCGTAGAATGCGAAGGCAGCGTTTATGTCGGTTTTTACTGCATGAATTCTAATGTCAGGGCAAAGCAGCTCATCGTGGAATCTCCTAAAGGCAGGATTATCGGAGGCAGGATAGATGTGGACATCCTAACCTCTGCCGCGGAAATAGGCAACAATGGTGAAACCCGCACTATCATAAGGGTCAGAGGTTTCGATCGCAGCGCAATGAAGCTTGAACTTGATGATACCCTCAAAATTATAAATGAACACAAGAAGAACATAACAAAAATAAAACAGCATCTTCAGGTCTATGGCAGTTCATATAGCCTTACGTCCGAGCAGGCTGCAGTGTATGAGAAGCTCAAAAGCGAGTATGCCGATCTGAAAGAGGTTATAAAAGAGCTTGAATACAAGGTAAGAAGCCTTAATGATTACCTCAGGACACCGGGAGAAGGCGCTGTGGTCGCGAAAACGCGTATTTATCCCAAGGTCAGGATAGAGATCAAGAACCAGTACGAAGAGATCCTGAGGTCGGAACCCATGATCACGTATTACTACAAGGATAACGAGATAAAGAAGATGTAAGGCAGGTGTAACGATGCATTACAACGACATACTCAGAAAAATCGAACAGGATGCGCTGAACGACAACCGAACGGATCTATATAGATATAACGGGCTGCTTGAAGCTATAACCTTCTATTCCAACAGGCTTACGCTGGATCAGATTACCGATGCCGCGTTTGATTTCGTCAACGAACTGCTGACCGTGGACAAATCAGTGTTGTATCTTCTGAAAGGAAACGGCTATGTACTGTACAAGCAGCGAGGTGTCGAAAGCCGTTACAGGGAGATCGGCATGACCGAGAAACTTTCCCAGTTCGCGCTTTACGTGGGCAACGTGATACATGGCAGGAACAGTCTTGCACAGTACTTTGAACAGGATATGCTGGACGAACTGGAAGCTACTGTCATGCTTCCTCTCCTGCTTGAGGACAAGCTATACGGGTTTTTCCTCCTCTCCCGCATGATAACGGCATCTTTCAATGAAAGCGACATCCTTGTATGCACTACGCTGATGAACCTTTTCAATAATGCCCTTGAAAGCACCACTCGCCTTGAGAGGCTGCAGGTAATAAACCATGAACTTGACGAAAAGATCTTCAACCTTTTTGCCATAAACCAATCCGCCAGGGCAATGCTTACCGAGCACAGGCTTGAGCAGCTCTACAGTCTTGCGGTTGATGTCTTCTCGGAACTGACCTTAAGCGCCAATACAGGGTTCGTTCTGTACGACGAATCCTCCGAAAAATATGTTCTTAAGGCATACAGGAACGTGTTCGACACAATGGGATCGATGGAAAATTTCTACCTGGCCAAAAACCCTGACATGCCCCTTGAAAAGCAAATACTTGATCTGTCTGACGAAAACGATATGAGGTATTTCTGCGATATGTTTGAGAACGGGAAGGAGCTTACGGAATACCTTAACGCCAATTACGTTGTGTTCATTATAGGAGACAGTCAGAAGATCCTTGGGTTCGTGACCCTCGGTCCCACGGTTACCGGCGGAACATATAAAAAGAGCGCTTTTGAACTTGTAGACAGCCTTGCTTCCTATACTTACATAGCCCTTGATAACGCAATGCTGATACAGACCGTAAACAGGCAGAAGGAGCTCCTGCAGGAAAAACTTGAACGACTGATAAAACTGAACCATCTTTCCAGGAATATTAACTCTGCCCTTGACTGTGACACTCTTATCGACCTGACCATGGAAACCCTGACGGTATCCTTTGGCGCAGAAAATGCCATGATCGCTCTTTATGACGAAAAAAGCAACAGTCTTACGGTCAATAAGGCAACGGACCTGTCCCTGGTCGGGTCAGCCATACCTTTTACGCCGGCCCTGGAGCCACTTAAAAAAGGGCGTATCGTTTTTGAACCCGAATCGGATAAAATATCCGGGATCATTGGCCAGGACCTTGCAGGCAACATAGGCAACAGTTCAGGAGCCTTGTTCATACCCATGACCCTTGACAGGTATGAAACGGTATTCATAGGCGCGATTATAATCTTCAGGCTTAAGGAAGGACTGCTGAGCAACGAGGAGAATACCTTAATCTTTGAAACCATAGCCAACCAGGTGGCTCCGCTGATCAATGGATTCATAGACCTTGAAAAACAGCAGAATCTGCTCAGGCAGGACACCTCAAAGATCTTCCTTATGAACCTCGAATCGCATGTCAATGACTGCAGGAACTATGATTTTGACCTGGAAATCATTCGTATAACAGACAATGACGCTTCCCCGTACCTTGAAAGCGATGTCCCTGCCCTGCTGTCCAACCTGGTAAAGAATGTGTACCCGGTCTCCTACATGCAGACCGAAGTTATCGTCCTGCAGGACTTCGAGTATAACTACAGCATAATCTCAAATGTGCTGGCCGACAGGAATGTCGATATCAAAAGGCTTCGCTGCAACAGGGACTTCACCGATATGGACAGCTTTATCGCAATAAAATGAATGTGAGTGATGGGGACATGTACATTCACTCATCGAAAAAATAAGCGGCCAATGGTCGCTTATTTTTTGCATGATAAAATCTCCCTCCCGGGCAAAGCAAAGGATCTCCATAAGATTTGTGAGTTGCTGTGTCCCTTCAGGATGAAATTGATTGTTCAGCCGTACTTATTATCTTCTTGACGCTTTTTTCAAATTTTGTTCTCGTTATCATCAGGGAATGCCTGCAACCCTGGCACTCGATGCGGAAATCGGCGCCGGTTCTCAGTATTTTCCATTGCTTGCTTCCGCATGGATGCTCTTTTTTTAGTTCTACGATATCCCCTACCTGGAATTTGTGGGTTATCATATCAGCACCTCCTGATTACTATAAAAGGCTGGCGTGTTCTCACAGGAGAATATTACCTGTCCCCATTACTCAAAATGAGTAAAAGTGTACGTCCCCTTTGCTCATTCAGTTTTTGAGGCTTTGGAGCGGGGCGGGGATACGGCCTCCCCGGCTGATGAACTCTTCGGCCGAGAAGGGGTTGACTCGCATGACAGGGGCTCTTCCGAACAGTCCGCCGTACTCCACCACGTCCCCTTCCTTCATACCGGGAACAGGTATTATGCGCACCGCAGTAGTCTTGTTGTTGATAACCCCTATGGCAGCCTCATCGGCAATAATGGCCGAGATGGTTGACGCAGGGGTGTCGCCCGGAATGGCTATCATATCCAGACCCACCGAGCAGACACAGGTCATGGCTTCAAGCTTTTCTATGTTCAGGGCTCCGCATATGGCGGCGTCAGTCATTCCCGCGTCTTCGCTGACCGGGATGAAAGCCCCGCTGAGGCCGCCCACGTATGAGCTGGCCATGACTCCGCCCTTTTTCACGGCATCGTTCAGGAGAGCAAGCGCTGCAGTGGTTCCATGAGCACCGCAGCGTTCCAGGCCCATGGCTTCAAGGATATGCGCCACGCTGTCTCCCACAGCCGGCGTGGGGGCAAGGGACAGGTCAACTATCCCGAAAGGCACATTGAGCCGCTGGGATGCTTCCCGGGCAACAAGCTGTCCCATGCGGGTAATCTTGAAAGCGGTCTTTTTTATGGTCTCGGCAACTGTGCCAAGATCGGCGCCTTTGAGGGATTTAAGGGCGTGGGCCACAACCCCGGGCCCGCTGACTCCCACGTTAATGACGCACTCAGGCTCCCCTATGCCGTGGAACGCTCCTGCCATGAAAGGGTTGTCCTCGGGCACATTCGCAAAGACAACGAGCTTGGAACATGCCGAGCCGCCGCTGTCCTTTGTCCTTTCAGCGCATTCCTTTATAACATGGCCTATCTGCTTTACCGCGTCCATGTTGATGCCGGCCCTGGTCGTAGCCACGTTTACCGACGAGCATACCCGCTCGGTGGTGGAGAGCGCTTCGGGAATCGAGTCTATCAACAGTTTATCGCCTTTTGTAAAGCCTTTGTGTACGAGAGCTGAGAATCCGCCTATGAAATTCACTCCGACAGCCCTGGCCGCATCGTCCAGGACTTTTGCAAATACCGCATAATTTTCCTCCTCGCAGCTTTCGGCGATCAGGGCAATGGGCGTCACCGAAATTCTCTTGTTTATTATCGGGATACCGAAATCCCTCTCGATATCTTCCCCGGTTTTGACCAGGTCTTTCGCCAGCCGCGTTATTTTATCGTAAATCCTTGTCATGGTGGTCTTGCTGCTCCCGGTTACGCAGTCCCTGAGCGAAATTCCCATGGTGATGGTGCGGATATCGAGGTTTTCCCGGGATATCATATCGACGGTTTCCAATATCTCGTTCAGATTAAACATCTTATCTCCTCTTCCTTATAACTAAGCTGTTGTCGTTTATTTTATCCGCTATATACCGGAGGGCTTGTATCGTGTTTTATAACGAAGCGCGTACAGCGGGGAAGTCGCGGCTTTAGTCCCCTGCGATAAATCGCTGCAGGCTGTAACTGCAGAAAATGCAAACCGTGTTAAGCGGCGTGCCTGCATGAGATTTAAGCGAAGCACGGACCTGAGGAGCGGTCATATACGATGCATGCTCGTGAAGATCTCTTCCTTCTGAATCCTTACGTCGACCCCGAGGTCTTTCCCGGCTTCCGTAAGCCTGTCGCTGAGCTCTGCGAATTCACAGTTCATTTTTGTTATGTCCACCAGCATGATCATGCTGAATATGTTCTGCATTATGGTCTGCGAGATGTCAAGAATATTGACGTTCGCTTTTGCCAATATCCCCGTAATGGATGCGATTATGCCTATCCTGTCACAGCCTATTACTGTGATCACAGCTTTCATGTTTTTCCCTCCGTTTTCTTTTAAATATAAGTCATCAGCTTCATGTCCCGAGGCATAAATTATGGTAAGAGAATCGCGCGCCGGTTCCCCGAAGGAGAGTGATCGGAAGGCTCAGTTCAGTTCGTCCAGAGTAAGAGAAAAGTTTTCCACGAAATGATCCATGAAATATCTTACCTCGGGCAGATTAATTGCCTCTATCCTTTTTTTTATGGCCTGCTGGGCTTTCAGGAACTCTCCGTTCCCGGCTTTCAGTTCCTCAATGCACTTTATGTAAGCGCAGATCCTGTCCGCCGCCTTGACGAGCCTTCCTTCGGGGCTGTCTTCATCGAAGAAAAGTATCTTCCTGTAATCCTCCCTTAACTCTTCGGGAAGAAGGGACAGGAGTTTTTCTCTTGACACGTCCTCAAGGCTTTTATATGATTGCTGGATATTCGGATTAAAATACTTGATGGGGGTCGGCAGGTCGCCTGTTATGGCCTCGTTGCAGTCATGGTAAACAGCGATCAGCGCAACTTTTTCAGGGTCGATGTCCCCGTTGAATATCCTGTTGTTTATCACCGCAAGTCCATGGGCGATCATCGCCACCTGGAGGCTGTGCTCCATAATGTTTTCCCTGGTCACGTTCCTCATGAGGCTCCACCTGTATATATGCCTCATGCGGGAAAGAAAGGCGAAAAAACTGTACTGATCATTAGCCATAAAAAAGGCCCCCTTTACTCATTCAAAACCAATTCCAGCGGCTGCGGCCAACAGCGGTTTTGTAAGGAAACAGCCCCTGTTGATCAGGATTTAGCGGAGTGTTTGTCTGCGAATAAAAAGCGGAACACGGAAATATTTACTCAACCCGTTTTATATCCGCGCCAAGTCTCTGTAGTTTATTCTCTATAAATTCATAACCCCTGTCAATATGGTGTATGTCAAGGACTTCGGTGGTACCCCTGGCAGCAAGTCCTGCAATTACCAGCGCAGCTCCCGCCCTCAGGTCGGTGGCGCGGACCTGTGCCCCCTGCAGTGTTTCGTTTCCCTCGATTACGGCTGTCCTTCCGTCAACACGTATCTGGGCTCCCATCCTCCTTAGTTCGTTGACATGCATGAACCTGTTTTCGAAGATGGTTTCCACGATCACGCTGGTACCCTCTGCATAGCATACATAAGCCGAAAACTGGGCCTGCATGTCCGTCGGGAAACCCGGGAACGGGTGGGTCTTTATATCAAGAGCGGTTGGTCTTGCTATCCCCCTGACCCTGATGGTGTTCGCATTTTCGATCACTTCCATCCCGGATTCCCTGAGCTTTGCGGTTACAGGCTTCAAATGCTCGGGCACCACGTTGGTGAGGGTAATATCCCCTCCTGTCAGGGCAGCTGCAGTCATCAGCGTCCCCGCTTCTATCCGGTCGGGCATTATGGCATGCTCAGCGCCATAAAGCCTGTCGACGCCTTCTATCACTATGGTATCGGTACCCGCCCCGGTGATCTTTGCCCCCATTTTCAGCAGGAAAGAAGCCAGATCCACAATTTCGGGCTCGGAGGCGGCGTTTTCGATAACGGTCTTCCCTTCGGCCAGGACCGCCGCCATCATGAGGTTCTCCGTGGCGCCAACGCTCGGGAAATCAAGATATATGGTCGCGCCCTTCAGTTTTTTATCAGGACACCGGGCATAAATGAAACCGTGGCCGTTCTCGATCTCGGCTCCCATGGCCTCGAAGCCCTTGAGATGGAGATCTACTGGCCTGCTGCCAATGGGGCATCCTCCAGGAAGCGCCACCTTGGCTATGCCTGCCCTGGCAAGCAATGGTCCCGTAACAAGAAAAGAAGCCCGCAATTTGCTTACCAGTTCATAATCCGCGGTATGGCCGGTAAGTGTACGGGCACTGACAGCTATTTTCCTTGATCTTCCGTTTACCCTGACATCCGCACCCAGGTTTGATATGAGTTCGCACATCCCGGTTACATCATCAAGTCCCGGTATTTGCTTTATCAGGCATTCCTCCGTAGACAGCAGGCACGCCGAAATAATGGGAAGAATAGCGTTTTTTGAGCTGGAAACCGCAACCGAACCTCTCAATGGCTTTCCCCCGTTAATGACAAAAGCTCCCATGACTTCACCTCGTGATCCGTAGTTATGTACTCGCGGGGTTTTTGCCTGCAAATGAGATTCTTCGGTCGCCGCGCTCCCTCAGAATGACATTTTAAAATCACATATCTATCATTATTATTTGTTCAGGCGCGTTTTTCAACCGTGGTAAATAATTTTTTGATCACTTTACAATTCGCCCAGAACTCTCAATGTTCGTTCAAAAAATACCAAAAATTCGCCCAATGTCACCTGTCTGTCAGGATAGCACAAATCTGTCGCGTTACCCTGGATTATTCCCAATTCCAGCGCAAATTTATAATCGTCAAGGTAACGCGGTTCAGCTTTCGACAGGTCGGTATACCTGGACCAAAGCCCGGGTTTTGACGGGATGGTCTTTTCGCGGGTCCTGAACCTGTAGAACGACATCAGCAGGCTGACCGCCCTGTCTCTTCTGATGTACGATCCATTCACTTCGCCGGTACTTCCGATCAGTCCCGCTTTGACCCCTTTTTCAGCAATATCTCCGTCGCTGTAAGGCGCGCCGATCACGTCGAAAACGAGTTTCAGCGCATCTTTCAGCGTGATCCGGGCATTATGGTCAAAGGGCTTGTTCTCTATGCTCTTAAGGTCATAAACAGCCTGGAGCCTCTGCATGCTTTCCTTTATGTAAGAAGGCACTCCTGCCTGGGGCACGATCCCGTCAACAGCCCCTACGACAGCAACAGGCCTGTCCATCTCGCCGATAAGACTGCCCGCTCCGTAATCGTTATACGACGGCAGCTTGTACCAGCCTTTCCCGGAATCGTAACCGTAAGCGCTGAGCTGGCCCTGGAGGTAACTTCCTATGTTTTCAACGGGCAGTTCGACCCTGATGGGAACGTTGAGCCTGCTTATCCTGCCAGCTCCCTGTACATACGAAAATGTAAATTCCGTTACAGGAGTCTTGTACTGCATGTTGGGTCCGGCCTTGTACTGGCTGGCCGGGGACACCGTTTCAAGTCTCAGGTCCAGCCTGTCGTTGCCTGATTTCATCCTGAAATACTCGTCGGTCTGGAATGTCCCGGGACGTATTATAAAGCTTCCCCAGGGCAATACGAGGTAAAGCTCTTTCCTGAGATCCGTCAGGGCATCGATCACCACAGAGCTCAGCTCGATGCGGACAGCGGACGTTTTTGCAGGGGGTTTGGATAAGTCAATCTTAACGATCGGGTATGGCAGGCTGCGTATCCTTTCAGCCAGGACATGCCCGTCAGCCCCCACAGAGGATATGACCCAGACCCCGTTATCAAGCCTGGCGGGTATTTTCAGCCCGTCGCCCGTTACCGGGTCATCCAGGTCGTAGCCGCTGTCATAATCAGACCGGCTCTTATTGGTGATTACCATGATGGTCCTCGTCGGTTCGCTCCGGAGCCTGGAAGCAGGATCATAGGCATAAAGCCTCGCATAATATCTCCGGTTGGATATGAGCCCTGTGAACTTATGGGTATCGCCGTCGACTTCCACCGCCGTCATGTTCCTGAAATCCGGATCATCCGCCAGTTCGAGGATATAGGTCAGGCCTTCAAGCTGTGTCCAGACATAAGTGATTGAGTTTTCGGTTACGCCGTCGGGACCGCTCTTTATGCCGAAGCCCGTGGGAGGAGCCGGAGGTTTATATGCTTCGGTTTTTATGAAGTAGGGATTACTGTATTCCGATTCGTAAAACCGGCCATCGCTGCCCCGGCTTATAACCTTTACCCAGAAATAGTAGCCAGTATCCGGCTCAAGGGAGTCGATCCGGACGAACGTCCTGTTTTTGATATCTTCATAGGTTACCTGTTTCATTATCGTGGCTTCATTCCTGTTCTCGGTTTTCCCGCCCCTTATTTCATAATCCATGCCAGGCAGGTATGTCCAGAACAGGTCCACAAAAGTAACACCCGCTATGCCGTTTATATCCTCGGGCACAGTCGGCTTGACAGGCTTATCGTCAACTTGCGCAGGGGTGGTTATCACAAGCGGGTCCGACGGATCAGATGCTTTTCCGTTCTGGTTCGTGATGGTCACCCATACTATATACGTATTGTTATTCTCCAGTCCGGTTATATCGAAAGTAAACGTCTGGTCTTCAGCATCGTAAGGTATGTCGGGAATCGGCACCTTCTGCTGGGGTATCTCCAGCTTCCTGATCTTGTCCAGGTCATTGTATGAAATGCTCTGCTTGTTCAGTTCAATCAGCGCCTCGCCGTAATTAATGACGTGAGGTTCCACGAGCCAGCCGGTAAGATACCTGAATTCCTGTTGCTTACTGTAATCGGGGTGGTCGGGTTCCAGTGTTTCCCCGATATACACCCAGCGTTCCTCATCTTCGTTGTAAACGGCATGCCATTTCTTGGCAAGCTCGAGGGTAGCGCTTGTATAGCTGATCATCTGCTTTCCGTCCACTTCATGGATCTTGAAGGGCGGAGCCGAAGGGGCCTGGGGCTGGTTTATCCCCTCGTCAGGGTCGGTAATTATGACCTTCACAGCCTGTTTAGACTCGTAAGGCTTTGTAATCATGAATCCTTCCTGAGGGGCTTCCACGAGATAATTCTTCTTTGCATAAATGACAAAATAATATGTCGAATTGGACCTGAGCCCTTCCAGTTTGTATCCGTACCCTATCGTCTCGCCTGTCTTAGCGGATTTTATTATTTGAACATTCGGATTTTTCGCCGTATCCGGGTCAGAAGGGTTTATATTCAGGTCGGTAGCGATCAGGTAATTTGAAGGCGGCCTGGATTCATTATTTACATATTCAATATCTTCCACAAGATATATATCATAGGTGATACCGGTGTCTATATCCCCCTCTCCTGTCTTCGGTGCTTTCCAGAATACCGTCGCGCCGGATTCCGTGAGATAATCATCGTAATAAACAGGCGGATTTGCCTCCGGGAAGGCGTCCACGATTTCCGGAGCCTCGGGATACTGGGGTATCTGTTCTTTAAGCGTGACCTTGTTCTGGGACCTGAAGTCAACGGTGGCGCCCGTACCCTTAACCTGGGCCACGGCATCCATCCTGAAGCTGTACGTGTTCGTATCCCCTTTTTTTATTATGAACTGGTAATAATTGTACGTATCGGGGATAATGCTGAAGAGATGCCCTTCCGGATCATTGTTCACATACCTGTACAGCCTGTATTCAACTGTGCTGAATGTATTTCCTTTAACAATGGGGTTCCAGAAAAGTCTCCAGATGGTGTCGCCCTCGCTGGTATACCCAATCTTCTGCGCTCTCAGCAGGATATCGGTCTGGATAGGAATCGCCTCGATCTCGTCGGCAGTCGCACATGCGACATTCTGGTTCGGTAACGGAACCACCTTGATGGAATACTCGCGTCCGGGCAGGGCATACGTGTAGACATATTCCAGTTTCTTCTCGGCAGTGTTTACGACTACGGCCGAACCTGGTTTCCCTATCTCGGAAGCAATGATGTCGGGTATCGGCGTGGGCTGGGTAAATCCTTTAGTATCCGATATCAGGATCCGGTAATTTATACGTCCATTCGTATCCCAAACGTCGTCCCACTTGATCTTGATGTGGTTGGTTCCCGGGATGAGTTCCACCGATACGTCAAGGCCTGTCAGGAACCTGACGGGATTGGATTTCTGTGAAGTAACGGTATACCGGCCGGCCGGATCATTGACCCTGTACTGGGCTCTGACATATGCCTCATAAATAGTACCCTTCTTTAATCCCTCCGGGGTATACTCGTTAAGCTCATAGCTGGTGGACGACCCGCTCAGGTTTACGGTTATGACATCCTGGATGAGTTGTCCCGTCCCCCTGGCTATCTCGTTAAACCCTACTATGATATATCTCTCGTCAGCCTCAGGAGGGAAACTGGCCGGGTTCCATTCCCAGCCCAGGGTCGCGTACCATTCGCTTCTATATACATTGCGGATATAGCCTATATCAGTAACCCTGTTCTGCTTTGGCGCAGGCAGCACCAGCACATCCGCCAGCGAGCCTGTCCCGGGCATAACCCACGGCAGCATCGCTGTCAGCAGCAGGAAAACTATAAGTCGTTTGGATGTCTTCTTGTTCATAGGCATTCTCCTGGTCGCATGAGATTCTTCGGATTTCAGGAACCCGTCAGGCTGTCTACAGCCCTTCCAGGATCCGGGCTACCATGTCCAGCATGTTCCCGATGGTAGTCCTTCCGGTGGCGTTAAACCTCCTGTTGCTCAGTTCGACTATATTAAGGTCCACTCCCAGTACCACGAACGGGTACAGCCGGGTCTTTATATCAGAACTGTTTTCAATGGTTATGGTCCTTGAAGGCTTCATATACTTCGGGTCTATGTTCATTTTTGCGCAGTAAAGCTTTACTGCGAGGGATACCGAAGTCTGGTTGTCCAGGTACCCGGTAAGCTCGCTGGCCCCTATTATTCCTCCAAGATCCAAAGCCGTCACTTTCTGCATGGGCGTAAGCCCGATTATTTCAGCATCCCTTTCGGTTACGACGGCATACAGCATCACGGCCTGCTCGCCCTTTATGGGGTTGGCAAGGTATATCGTGCCTTTGCCGAATACCTTTGTCAGGTCATATCTTGACGAGAGGTAAGCAAGAGCGCTGCTGTCGGTTCCTCCGGGCTGCACGGCCGCCTGTCCTCTCACCGCCACGATGTATTCACCGGGTTTTTCAACGCGGAAAAGCACGTATTGCATTACGTATCCTTTTCCTCCGGCAGGTTCCCTCCAGCCTGTCCCGTAATTGACATAGGGAGCTATATACCCGTTCTGCAGGGTGTATTCCAGTTTTACGCCGAGTTTGCCCGGAAATTCGCTGATGCTTTTTGTAACGGCAAAATTTGCCGGAAGTCCGCTTCCTCCGTCGATAATGTCCTTCAGATAGCGTGACAGTTCCACTTCCACTTTATCAATGACCGAGACGATAAGATCCTTAAGTTCCAGGTGACTGCTGTAACTGTAACTGGCAAGCCTGTTGAGCACATTGGTAAGTTCCCGGTCGAGGATGCCGTACTTGAACGGACCTTTCGCATCGGGATTTTTCAGAATATCATATATTGCCTTGTCTATTTCGGCATACGTCATCCTTGAACCGCCGGCAACAGCCTGCAGCTCGTATGACCTGGACGCAGCCTTCAGGTCGCCTGTCAATGCCTTTACGGGCGAGATCCTCCTGCTTACCTTCAGGATCAGCATGGCTTCCTTTGCTGCGCCCGCAAGGCCCTGCTGCTTCAGCAGGGCCAAGTCCACGGTACCCCTGTTCAGGGTGATCTCGGAACCCAGGAGCTTGATATTCAGACGGCTGTTGTATTTTTCTATCGCCTCCAGCGTCTTGTAAGGTATCAAGATTTCATAATAGGAAGCATCTGCATGCTCGGAGGATATGTCGACGGTCACCGTGGATTCTTTGCCGGCCTGAAGCAAACCTGCAATCCTGTCGCCCTTCAGCAGTACCCTCACATTAGTTCCCGAATTGATATCTATCCGCCAGTAGAGTTTCTGTGTGAGCCTGTCGGCAGTATCGTTGAACAGGTCTATGATGTTGTCCCTGGTCTTGTCCTTGTCGTAATCAGCCTGGGAGAAGTCGGTCCTTGCCGTCACCGGACCTATACTCAGCGAATCGGCATTAATCCTGTTCCCGTTCTCATCGGTTATCCAGATTCTCTTATAAAGCCTGACGTAATAAAGGGTGTTGGATTTCAGCGGTTTATAGTTGATAGCCCTTATCCTGGCGTAATACATATACTTTCCGGGCTCACCGCTGACTTTTTCCTTATAATAGTCTATCCTTCCTGAAGGAGTATCGTAGCCGTAATCCGTGCTTCCGGCACCGGAATAAATCAGTTCACTATACTTGTTATCGTCTTCCGGTCTCGCTTCAAGAATGTAGGTGTACGAAAGTTCTCCTTCAAAGCGGACCTCGATCTCATAATAAGGATTCCTGGTCTTTTCCTGTATGGGCGCTCCTTCCGTCGTTATCCATGTTTTGGATATGGCATCATACCATGTGTTGCTCTTGGTGTTTTTGACACGGACTTCATACCATTGATCCGGTTCGAGGTTGTATATCCTGAAGTAAAATACCGTCCCGTCCTTGACGCAGGTGAACTCTCCCCTGTTCAGCTTTGTAAAGCTTGTATCCGCACTGTTCTTCTTCCTGATATATACTTCCATGGCATCAGCCGTGATCCCGGAGACGTTGCAGACAAGGTTGAACCCGATTTCCATGTCCTTCACAGCCTCGAGGAGCGCAGGCGGCTGCACCATTTTCGTGGTCACCGGAACTGTAATCCACCTGCTGAAGGTCACTTTCTCGCTTCCGTCAGGAGCCGTTTCCTTTCTTACCGCCCTCAGGCTGAAATAATATATCCTGTTGGGCTGCAGGAAACTGGGCTCCGTGGGACTGCTCCGCACGTGCATGACAACTTTTTTGCCGGTTATTTCAAGGTTTGCTTTGCTGATAATGTCGGTATCCATGACATCCAGCCGGAGGCTGCTGTTTTCCACGGGTATTCCCCGGCTGCCGTATATGCTCAAAAACCTTTTGTTGATATCGTCGCCCATGTAATCGTCTTCTGCCGCGTCAGGAAGGATGGGATCAGTGGTGCACACCATCTCGTAAAACACGTCTCTCTCATTGTGATCCCATGTCAGATCGACCCAGATATCGCCTACGAGATCTTCCATGTTTTCATCCTGGGCAATTGCGAAGCTGGTCGGCGCCTGGGGATATCTGTCAACGTTATCCCAGCCCCCGGTGTCTATTTTGGGAGTTGTTATCGACTTGACAGCAGTTTCGATCGACGATCCAAGCTGCTGGTCCGGAACGGGATCATCCGGATTTTCAAGGTCGGATTCACCGTGGATGACCCATAGGGATGCACGGGCTTTTACGTAATACACCGTGTTGGGCAGTATGGGTTCCCTCTCGCTGCCGTTAATCAATTCCCTTATGGTTACGGTTATATTGCTTTTATCTGCCTGGTCAGTGTAAATATCCAAATAGGCCGCGTCAACGGTCGAGTCGAAGTTCGCAGGATATTTGCTGATGAAGAACTCGTACTTGACCATTCTTTTTTCGCTTAAGTCGGTATATCGTTTCCAGTCCGCATTGGTCAGGATCGGGGGAAACTCGGATATTATGCTGAGTATTGTTTTGCCTGTGTCAGGATCTTCCTCAATCCCGGTATAAAGGCGATAGCCGATATCGGGCACAGGCACGACAGCCTCCTTCAGAGGCCAGGTGGTAAAGCTGATGACTGGCGACAAGTAAGAGATACTGTCTTCCAGTCCCCCGAGCCCGTCGCTGTCGCCCCAGGCCTCGTTGTTGATGGCGGCAAGATCTCCGTACCGGGACGTGAACATCTGCATGTAATACGTGGTATTTGGTATGAGGAATTCCGGGTAATCGCCCGGTTTGCCGTCTTCGCTGGGATCCTCGTTATTTTCCCTGTCTGTCAGGTCGGTATTGGTAGCATAGTCATAAAAGAGCTTGTCCCCAGGGATAGTATTGGTCGTGTTCCCTATCGGGATCTGGGTTATGATCCTGTTAGGATCGGCAGGATCCTGGATGAACTGCTTTTTGCTCAATACCAGCACGCGTTTCTGTTTGACCGGAAGATAGACTTGTTTACTTACCTCATTACTATTGTCCGATAAACCTTTTATGACTTTAGTATCCTTTTCCACGCCGCTTTCGGGCAGGGTAGCGGAAAGGATGATATGGAAAACATAGTCCGAGTCGTCGTGAGGCGAGCTTCTGAACTCGTCCCAGCCATAATCGTCGTTGATCCTGTCGTTATGGTACTTCTTCCAGGAAATAGGCTTTTCAAACGACAGCTCAAGATGGGTTATCGGGATGTTGAACTCGCCGGTGGACAGGTCCGTTGAGGGCACGGTCACCTTTGTGCGTCCGCCATATATCGGTGTCACTTTGATTTCCTTGGGCATAGGCGGTCTCCCGGCGTCAACCGCCAGTTCCTGCAGGTTGACCGCCAGGGACGATGTCATTGGCCTTTCCGTTTCACTGTCATAAACAACGACCCTGAAATACCACTCCGGGTTGGTGTTCCCGGTAACGTTCACATTTACTATATGATAGCCGTAAAAATCATCGTATGTAAGGGATGATTCGGGTATTTTCACCCAGCTTTTTTCCGTGCTGAACAGGTCGTCAAGACGGTCTGCGTCCTGCACCTGGTAATAAAGCACGGGATAAATTCCGTTCACTATCTTCCTGAAGCGGACCTCCACCTTGTCGGTATCTATCTTTGTGATCTCGAACGGAATCGGGGTAAATATGGATGACGAATTCGGGCTGATTCTTTCGAAAACTTTGTCCCTGTTCCTTACCGGAAAGCGGTTGTCCCTGTTGGCGACGAGTTTCGTACTGCGCAGCGTAATAGGCGCGGAACTCGAGTCCCTGAATATTACGCCGATATTGGTAAACGCATACTCGGTTCCCGGCTCTATGCCGTGTTCGGCAGTAAGCGTCACCGTCATCGTGTTTTTTTCGGCATCAAAAACTACCTCAGTCTCCTGGTCTCCGACTTTTATCTTGAATTTGCCGTCTTCCTGGTCGTATTCCGCATAGTAGTTAAGCTTCCTGTCCGAATCCTTGCCCACCGTCATGTTGATCTGGAAACTTGCCCTGCTTATCGGTATATTCTCTTCGCTGAGCGCGGCAAGTGCTTCCGGATCGGTCAGCTTTTTCAGGCTGCCTGAAACTATAATAGTCGGAACGGTCCAGCTCAGCCTGACAACCGGTTCATAACCGCTTTTGACAAGTATGACATTGTTTTTATCATCCTTTATGCGGTCCGGATCGGCATCTTCTATGTCGCTGTTCTTGGCCATCACGTTGAAAGATTCCCCTGTAAAGGTCATACCGGCCAGGTAATAGACCAGGCCTTTCTGGTAGGGCACCGTATCGTCGATGCGCCTGTATACTTCCACGGATATATCGTAAATGTGGTTGGACATGATAAGGTCATCATTTATATGGGCAACGACCTTGCCGTTCTGGAGCTCTGGCGCGATCAGTTCGATAATTTCTTCCCTGTATTGCATGGCGACGCTGTCGTATTCATTCGTGTGGAACCTGAGTACAACCCGCGCAGGCTGTATTGCCGGGGTAAAACTGATGTCATATGTATATGAAGACTGGTTATACACCACTTCGAGGGCAAGCTCGTCATCATCTGCGGCAAAAAGCTTCAGGTCCGACGGGAACCCGGTCATCAGGAATGTCAGTATCAATAAAAAGGATATTATTTTGCCGGTTTTTTTCATGAGAGAATTCCTCCAAGCTAATGCCATACTGTTACTATATCTTTATCGGCATCCGGGGCCGCTTTTTTTATCCGGCCGCTTTTACATTTCCTTTACGATTAACCGGTATTATTGATATTCCCTAACGGCAGGCCCGGGAAACATCGTTGTGACAGGGAGACGACAGACTGTGCGATTAGTCTTAAGCTATGTAACTTATCATGCTTAATTGCTTATTTGCTATTAAGCGGCGCGCCTGCATGCGATTTAAGCGAAGCAAGGATAGCGGAGCGGTCGCAAATCAGTTTCGCACAGTCTGCCGTTACCCCTGTCACCTTACAGCAATCACAGGTCGTATACGAACAGCTTATCTCCAAGGCTGACGGGTTTATCGAGCTGGAATACGGGGATAATGTCTCCAACGTGTTCCTTCAGGTTATTCATGACGCCGATATGATGCCAGCGTTTCAGCTTCTCATATTCGTCCCTGTTTAGAAAGCCCAGTTCGAGAAGAAGCTGGATTACCACGGGGTAAACGGCCCGCTCCCCGCCGTCGGCAATTTTTACGCAGGCGCCGAGACAGCCTTCCTTTATGCCGAGACAGTATACCGCTTCTGCGCCTATTTTCCCTATGAGCTTACCCCTTGTGACGCGCATAAGCTCGGTGCAGAATCCCTTTGAGCCGGATATCATTTCAGGATATGAAATCATTGCATCACAGACTGTTTTGCATGCCTTGTGATATGGATTGCCCGGTTCATCGGCAAACTTCATAAGTTTCGCGTAAGACAGCGCCATCTTCCGCAGCGGGAGCAGGAATATGGGAAGACCGCAGCCGTCGATGCCCAGGGGTATGCCATCCGGGTCCTCGTCGGCGAAAAAGCCGATGGTCCTAAGTACTTCCTGCTGGACAGGATGGCCGATTTTCTCGTAATTTGAAATATCGCTGCCCAGGTATATTGAATATGCCAGCATGGCGGCATGTTTCCCCGAGCAGCCCGCATGGAGTGGGGAAGGTTCCTTTCCCGCTTTTATAAGCCGGTTGCTTTCGTCTCTGTTATACGGGACTGACGTCCCGCAATGAAGGCTCGATTGGTCGAGCCCCAACCGCTCAAGTATGCCCTGCACAGTCTTTTGGTGCATTTCTTCGCCGCTGTGTGAAGCGCAGGCAATGGCGATTTCCTTAAGGGAGAAATTCATGGCGGAAGCTCCGCCCGACATGATGAAAGGAAGAACCTGTATGGGTTTGGCTGAGGACCTGAAATAGAACTTAGTATCCGGGTCGCCTTTACGGTATATTATCCTGCCCTGCGCGTCGACTACGCAAATACAGCCATAATGCACGCTTTCCACGTGCCTGTTCCTGGTCACGGCCGCCAGGGGCACCAGTCCTTTTCTTCCATAATCTTTATTAGTCTCATTTTGCATGATTTTGCGGGTAAATGCATCCCGGTTCATACTCACCCGTTTTTTGCTCCAGCAGGCTGAAAACGGGATGGATATATCCCACGTCTTCCCCCTTGTCGTTTTGGATATGCGGAAGCGTCCATTTTTCAAGCTTCCTGAATGTATCAGCATCCAGCACTTCCAGTTCTTCGAGCACCCTTGCCGCCACGGCGAAGCTGGACCACGGATGCCCGTCCGACATTTTAATGCAGACTCCCAGTTGCTTTTCAGGGATGGCCATGCAGTACAGTCCTTCAGCCCCCAGCTTTCCTATGACCCTTCCCTTCGTATGCCTGATAAGTTCGGTACAGAAGGTTCCTTTTCCCCTGAAAACGTCGGGATATTGTATGATAGCATCCCTTATGATGCCAAGGCAGTCATCATAGGTATGTCCGCTGCCATGTCCGCAGGCCAGGCGCGCATACAGCCATGCTATATCGCGGATGGTCAGCATGTACGTAGGCAGGCTGCAGCCGTCTGTCCCGGTTATAATCCGGCTTTCGTCACATTCGAGCAGCCGGGTCATGGTCTTCAGCATAAGCAGGTTGACCGGATGTTCAGGTCTGACATATCCTTTTACAGGATAGCCATAATACTTGCAAAGAGCCAGGAATCCCGTATGTTTTCCCGAGCAGTTGCTGAATATGGGTGTCGGTCTTTTGCAAAGCATGATAAGGGCGTCGCGGACTTCCCGGTCCTCGGGATACTTATGGCCGCAATCCAGGTCCCTTTCAGTGCAGCCGATCTTTTTCAGTATGGATAGTATGATCCTTCGCTGATAAGCTCTCCCCTGGTGGGATGAACAGAACATTGCCAGGTCCCTAAAAGTGAGACCGAATTTCTCCATGGCGCCCGAATCGACCAGGGCCACCGCGTAGATGGGTTTGCCTGCCGAGCGCAGGAAACAGGAAATGTCGGGGCTGCCGATGGAATATACGATGTTCCTGTCCGGATCAGAGACGCAGATATATCCGTCATGGAGACTTTCGACCCGGCCGCTCCGGGTCCTGACAGCCAGTTGGGGCATACGCTTCTCCTTTTCTCAGTTCCTCAGGATTATTTATGTACCGGTCCTGATTTACAGTCATACTTGTGATATAATATCCAAAGGATAACCAAGACTGTTTTGGTTATACCGTGACTGAACAGCCGGCTGCTTTTTCAGCCTGAGATCCGATTCTTACATAGTATGACACGAAAGAGGTTTTTCATGCAGTTTGAACTGGTAAAGGACATCCTTTTGTCGGACACGCTGGTCCCTGATGTATTCCTCAGCGATATCATGCCAAGGCTGGCTCCTGAGGCCGTCAAGGTGTACCTTTACTGTCTCTTTTTAAGCAAGTACCGCAAGGAAGCCCGGCCCGAGGACCTGGCCGCCAAGCTGGACATGTCCCTTGACTCGGTCAACGCTGCGTTCATAATTCTTGAGCAGGAAGAGCTTATCATAAGGACCCGCGACATGGTATCCCTGACCGATATCAAGGAAAAAGCCCTTTCAAGGTTCTACAGGAAAAAGACCACGTCGGACCTGGAGCCCGAAGATCAGCAGAAGAACCAGGCAAATATAAAGCGGAACCAGTGCATCGATTCCATAAACAAGATGTTCTTCCAGGGGCTCATGGCTCCCGGCTGGTATGCCGCCATAGACAACTGGTTCACGACGTTCCGTTTCGACGAGGACGTCATGGTAAGTCTTTTCAAGTACTGCTACGACAATAACGCCCTGAATATAAAGTACGTGGAAAAGGTCGCCGTCACATGGGCCAACCATGGGATCACCAACCACTGGGAACTGGAAAAGTACATGGAGGCATGCGAGAGAACGAAGGAAATCGGAAAGACCATTGCAAAAGCCCTCAGGCTTGGCAAGAAGCTCACTGCCTACGAGGAAAAGTATCTTGAGATATGGCTCAACGAGTACGGTTATGACATGCCCATCATCGAAGAAGCCCTCAAGCTTACCGTTGGCAAATCGACACCTTTCAAGTACGCCCACAATATACTTACGAACTGGAACAAGGAAGGCATCAGGAACATGGAACAGCTTAAGGCTTATCTTGAGGCTTCCGCCGAGAAGAGGAAGGGCGCTGCCCGGAAGGATAAAGTGGCGCACAGGAATAATTTCCAGCAGCATGAGTATGATGACGATTTCTACGATAACCTTGAGAAGCTCTCTATCATCGGAAAGGACGGTAACTGATGGCCGAGGCAAAACGCTTTATTGATATGGAACTTCAGCGAAGGCGCGACAGGGCCATATTTGACGCCGAGCGACGGAAGCAGGAACTTTTCAAAAAAATACCGGAACTGTCTGAAATAGAGACGGAGATAAACCTGACCGGAGTCCGTTATGCCCAGGCGCTGCTCAATGAGAATGCCGATTCCCTTGCCGGTGAATATCTTGACAGGATTGATATGCTCATCAGGAGACGGGATGAGGTACTTGCAGCCAATAATATACCTCCCGGTTACCTGGAGCCTGCATTTTCCTGCAGCAAGTGCGAAGACAGGGGCTACATCAGGATAAACGGGACTTCTTACCCGTGTTCGTGCTATAACAAGCTGTACAACGAGTACCTTTACAAGGTCTCGAACATCCTTGACGACGGGAAGGCAGGGTTCGAACTTTTTGATGAATCCTGGTACTCCGACAGGGCGGACTGCAGAAAGTACGTCATGGATATTTCTCCGCGGGCCCAGATCCTGGCCGTTAAGGAGCAATGCCTGGAGTTTATCAGGAATTTCTGCGACGAGAATACCAGGAACATGTATTTCTTTGGTCCTACGGGCACGGGAAAGACATTCATGGCAAAAAGCATCGGCCTTGAGCTTCTCAGGGCCGGGTACTCTGTCCTGTATTTCTCGGCCACGACCCTGTTCCCGATTATCCAGAAGTACCGTCTCAATATGGACAGTGAAGACGAAACGGCCGAAGAAGCGTACAGGAGCCTTATAACGGCCAATCTTCTCATACTCGACGACTTGGGGACCGAACCCCAGAGCGATTCAAAGTACGCGGAACTCCTTGCGCTCCTCGAGCAGAGGAATGGGCAGGACAGGATACATCCCGCCAAAACCATCATCGTTTCGAACCTTGATTTCAAGAGGCTCGCCCAGGAATATAACCAGAGGATCGCTTCCCGCATAATAGGCGAATTCCTGACCCTCCAGTTCATCGGCGACGATATAAGGATACTTAAAAAACTCGGCCGTCCCTGCTGATATGTGAGTATAGGGGACGGAGGAGTCTACTCATTAGAGTAAATCCACCGTCCCTGTTGTTTGATCATGCCACTCCGACTGTGATCAGGATGTTGGCATAGGTTCTAAGTTCACCGGTGGATATAGCCAGCCTGACTTCCGGCCTGCAGCTTGCGTCATAGAACTCGTATCTGCCCAGCCCGTCAAGCTTCATTCCCTTGAGGATCTTGGTGAATATCTCGAAAATCTGGGGTGTGTTGCCGTCTTCAGGTACCATGACCTCTGCTTTTTCAATGTTTATGACCTGGGAAAGGGTTTCCAGCACCTGTGTGACGGTGGGAACACCCCCGGTGAGGCCGAGATATACTTTTTCGGATGATCCGCTTCTGCTGTCCAAAGGGTAATTTCCGTCAGCAATAAGGATCTTGTCACCATGGCCCAGCAGGGACAGCTGTTTCATTATTTGCGGATGGATCAAAGCGGTTTTCAGCATAATAACATCTCCTTGTTCAAGTCGTCGTCACGGGAACCGTCCGGGACCACAGAAAAAGTACGCAGGTTGACATTTTCTATTCAGGGACGTGCATCGCACACCCGCTTTGAGGGCGATCAATGATCTACCCTACAGGAGATATCTGCAGTTCGAACTGTTCCCCTGGTATATGTCAAAATATCTTGCCGGGGTTCAGGATGTTCTTAGGGTCGAAGGCCAGCTTTATGGCCCGCATCAGTTCTATGGTCCTGTCTCCGAGCCTGTCTCTCAGGTAAGGCCGCTTTGCATAACCAATGCCATGCTCTCCTGAAACCTGCCCTGAAAGTTCCTCAGCCTTTTTGTACATTTTATCGAAAGCCTCATCAAGCTTCTTCTTCCACGTCTCCTCGTCAAGGTCGTCTCTGCATATATAAACATGCAGGTTTCCGTCTCCCGCGTGTCCGAAGCTCGGTATCCTTATATCAAGCTCCTTTGCAAGGCTATGGGTGAACAGTATGAATTCAGCGACCTTGTTCCTGGGAACCACCACGTCGCATTCATCCATTTCGGTGGTGGAAGCCTTGATGGCTTCAAGGAATGCTCCGCGGGCTCCCCACACCGAGGTCTTCCTCTCCTCGGTATCTACTATGAAGCAGTCCCTTGCTCCCTTTTCGAGACAAAGCTTAGCTGCTTCCTCGCATTCATGCTCCACCTGGTCGCGGGATGACCCGTCAAAGGTCAGAAGCAGGTACGCCGGGTAAGTTGTATCCGGGAACCGCTTGCCAAGAAAATCCTCCGAGAACAGGATCGTTTCTCTTTCCATGAACTCTATGGCTGTAGGCATCGATTTCGACATGATTATTTCGGGCACGGTCTTGATGGCCGCCTCCACATCGTCAAACGGTATCAGGAGACTAACCGACTTTGCTGGCAGCGGAAGGAGTTTGAGGACGGCTTTGGTTATAATGCCCAGGGTCCCCTCGGAGCCCACGATCAGATCTTTCAGGGAGTACCCGGAACTGTTTTTGACCACTTTTCCGCCCAGTTCGAGTACATCACCGTTTGACAGTACCACTGTCAGTCCTCTTACATAATCCCTTGTGACCCCGTACTTGACAGCCCGCATGCCTCCGGCGTTGGTGCTTATGTTTCCGCCGATGGTGGCCGATTTTTCTCCCGGGTCGGGAGGATAAAGGAAGCCGTTTCCTTCAACGTACTTGGAAAGCTCCATTAACAGTACCCCCGGCTCTACGGTCACGGTGAGGTTTTCCCTGTCGAGCTCAAGGATATGGTTCATCTGGGTGGTCTCGATCATTATGCCACCGTGAAGGGCAACAGCAGCCCCTACAAGGCCGGTGCCCGAACCCCTGGGCACGACCGGGATATTATGTTCATAGGCATACTTCATTATCTTTACTATCTCGTCCTGGTTCCTAACCCTTACCAGCGCTTCGGGATACGACCTGACCTCGCTTAATTCGTCATGGGCATAGTCCTCGCTGATCTGGTCACCAAAGAACAGATTTTCCGGAGGAATGAAGGTTTTCAAGAAATCTATATCCTCCTGGGTCACCTTTTTGTAATCATATTGGTTCATGCCGGCATCCTCCCTTCCCTTTTTGCTTTTATGCTCTCTATGACCTTTGGCAGGACCTCATACAGATCTCCGACGATACCGAGATGGGCAATGTTGAAGATCGATGCCTGGGGATCCTGGTTTATTGCGATGATATAATCCGAGTTGTTCATGCCGGCTGCGAACTGTACAGATCCCGATACCCCGGCGCATATGATCAGCCTGGGCTTTACGGTACGTCCGCTTAAGCCTATCTGGAGTCGAGGGTCGAACCATCCGCACTCTATGAGTGGCCTTGTGCAGGCCAGCCTTGCGCCGATCAGGTCTGCCAGCTGTTCCATGAGGGCAAGGTCTTTCTGGCTTTTTATACCCCTGCCCACGGCCAGTATGATATCGGCTTCCGAAATGTCCTTGTGGACCTCCTTCTTCTGGACGCCGAGCACTTCTATTCCTGACCTGAGCCTGTCTTCTCCGATCTCCATCGGGATGATCTCGCCCTGAGGTTCAGTAGACGGTTCGGGTGCCGAGAATATCTTGTACCTGACAGTACAGAACTGGGGTCTGTGGTTCTGGGTCACGATCTGGGCCATGATGTTGCCGCCGAATGCAGGGCGAATCTGGACCAGGTCGGTGTTTTCCTTCATTTTCAGTATGGTGCAGTCGGCGGTCAGCCCGGTGCCAAACCTGGCGGCTACCCGCGGAGCCAGGGAACGTCCCACGTTGGTTGCTCCCACAAGTATGGATGAAGGCTTTACCTTGTTTATAAAATCTTCAAAAGCTGCTGCGTACGGCTCTATAAGAAAATGCCCGAACTGAGGCCTGTCGTAGGTATATACCCGGTCTACCCCGTAATACATAAGTTTCCTGGCTGCCTCTTGCACATTGTGACCTATCAGAAGGGCGTATACAGGATGGTTTATAACTGCTGCCAATTCCCTCGCCTTTCCTATCAGTTCAAAGGAAACCGGATGGATCCTGCCTTCCGCATAATCGATATATACGGCTATGCCATTCCATTGGGACTTGTCTATTGTCTTTTCCTCTGTCTCGATTATCTCCATCGCCCCGGGAATGCCTTTCCTTGTGCATATGCCGCACATACGGCATGCTGCGTTTATGCTTACGACACCGTCTTTTTCCTCAATGGCATTGAAGGGGCATATTTTTATCAAATCTGCCACTCTTGACGGATCGATTTTCTCCTGATGCACTACAAGTTTCTTCATAGCTAAAACTCCAATCTTAGTATTTGTGTCAAAGGTACAGTTCGGGAGCTCCTGAGATTCAGTCTTCCTGTGTCATTCTGAGCTCAGCGAAGAATCTCTTTATTCCTTCGAGGCGAATCTATGATTCGCCTGTCCCCATATCCTCATCCTTTGTCATCCCATATCCTCATTCTTTGTCATTCTGAGCGAAGCGAAGAATCTCTTTATTCCGGCGAATCTGTGACTCGTTTATCTGTTACCCCTCATATGAGCCGAAGATTATCCAGGACTTTCAGAATCTCTTCGGACAGGACATCTGGCGGACCCTCGACTAAGCGCTTCTCCGTGTTTACCTCGGGTGGGAATATCCTTTCCACCTGGGTAGGCGAACCGTTCAACCCGTAATTGCGCGGATCCCTGTCCTCGAAATCATCCAGCGTCATGACTTCGATTGGCGGTTCCTTCTTCAGCTCAAGACGTTTCTTCAATGACGGGAGCCTGGGCGTATATATGTCCTTGTCCACCGTGATCAGGCACGGAAATTGCATTTTTTGTACCTGGACCATGGTCTCCATGTTCATCTTCACAGTTATGGATTCCTGATCGAAGTCTATGATCTCACTTATATTGGTACTGTGGGGAATACCAAGGAACTCGGCCAGCTCAGGCCCCACCTGCGCAGTATCCCCGTCGGTGGTCTGTTTGCCGCAGATTATGAGGTCAAAGCTTCCCAGATGCCGGACCCCCTGGCTCAGTGTATAGCTGGTTGCCAGGACATCTGCCCCGGCAAACTTCCTGTCGGTCAGAAGAACACTTCTTTCAGCCCCCATGCAGAGGGTTTCCAGGAGCGCTTCCTTAGCAGCCGGAGGACCCATGGACAGGGTCGTGACATGTCCTCCCGCTTTTTCCTTTATCCTGAAGGCTGTTTCCAGGGCGAACAGATCGTATGGATTCAGCTTGCTTTCGATCCCATCTCTTTTAAGAACTCCGGTTATCGGGTCCACTTCGACATTCGATGTTCCCGGAACCTGTTTCACGCATACCAGTATTCTCAAGGTCGATTCCTCCTTAACCAAAACTGTCAGCCGGTTTATATTGATAGTTTACAATGACTGTCTTTCTGTAATATAATTTTCTTAAACAATTGTCTGACTGTCTGATGTGTAAAATTACTCAGACACTCTGATATTTGAAAAAACGGGGTTATCAAGCTTTATTGACTGTGTTTTTCAAAACACCGATGTTTTCGATTTCAACTTCGATAACATCGCCGGGTTTCATCGGAGCAATGCCAGCGGGAGTACCTGTAATGATAACATCTCCCGGGCAAAGAGTCATTATCCCCGACAGAAAGCTAATAAGGTAATCTACCTTGAAAACTAAATTACCTGTATTGGAATCCTGCATGACCCTGCCATTCAGCCTGGATTGTATCCTCAGGTTTGAAACGTCGACTTCATCGGTAATGACCGGGCCCAGCGGCAAAAATGTATCGAAGGATTTGGCTATTGTCCATTGACCGTCGGAAGGCTGAAGATCCCGGGCAGTTACGTCGTTGGCGCATGTAAAGCCCAGGACATAGTCCATCGCATCGCTGACCGGTATATCTTTTGCCTTTTTCTTTATTACAACTGCGAGTTCGGCCTCATAATCGACGCGTCCGGACATTTTCGGATAAACAATGTCATCCAGCGGACCGATAACACTGCTGGGCGGCTTCAGAAACACCACAGGGGACATTGGGAGCGGCGTATTTGTCTCCTCGGCGTGATCGCGGTAATTTAGCCCTACACATATTATTTTTGAGGGGGTACAGGGGCTCAGTAGCTTTACTTCTGACAGGGGTACGTCACGGCCGGTTTTCTGCGGTCCGTCGAACGGCTCTCCTGACAGTTCAAATACCCTGTTGCCTTCCAGGATTCCATAGTATATGTTATTGTTATAAATATAACGAAGATACTTCATCGCACTACCAGCTTTCTATTTTTTATTGATTATAACATGTATATCCGGAGGTAAATATGCAGCCCATTAAAAAAACATCTATTGTTCAACAGGTCGTTGAACGCCTTATTGAATATATCAGGAACGAAAAGCTTACTTTTGACAGCAAACTGCCAACCGAGTATGTCCTCTGCCAGCAGCTCAATGTGTCAAGGTCTTCCCTGCGAGAAGCCTACAGGATCCTGCAGACCCAGGGATATATAACCATCAAGCCCGGCCGCGGAGCTTTTGTATCCAGTCCGCTCCTTAGTGATGACCACTCTTTCCCGAGCCAATGGTTCAACAAGAATAAGTTCCGCTATCTTGACCTTCTCGAAGCCCGTACCGCACTGGAGATCCAGGCGGTCAGATTCGCCGCCCGGCGTATTACCGATGAGGAGCTCGGACTTCTGAAAGAGAATCTCGATGAGTTCTATTCCATCATGTATGAACCCAGCGCCTCGGTAAGGCTCGCCGAACTTGACGAGGAATTCCATGATGTCATCATGAAGAGCACCAGGAACAGCTTCATTCAGGAAATAAACAAGCTCATTGCCGATGAGATCAGGATATTCCGCTACACCATGATGAAAATTGAAGACCGCCGTAAAAACACCTATTATCCCCATTTGGAGGTCTATAATGCCCTGTGTTCCCATGATCCCGACCAGTGTGCCGATGCCATGAAACAGCACCTGCAGCTGGCTGAAAACGACATGACCGAGCTTGCCAACCAGCAGAAAAACGAGTAAACCATTACAGTATTATAGTTTTACAATCAAGAAGCAGCGCTGAACATCAATATCAGCACTGCTTCTCTTTTTTTATTCAATAAAGCCAAACATTCTTGGTACGGCAAGTACCAGGTCAGGGAAGAATGTCAGGATCGCTAACAGTACGAATCCCATGATAACGTATGGCATACTGGCTTTTACTACCCTGTCGAACTTTTCCTTACCCACTGCCGCAACCGCGTAAAGCACCACGCCGACCGGAGGTGTTATAAGGCCCAGTGTCAGGTTGACGATCATCAGGACCGCAAAATGTATAGGATGCACACCCATGGCAACGGCTATAGGAGAAAGTATGGGAGCGAACAGCAGTACTGCTGCCGATGTCTCCATCCACATTCCCACTATGATAAGGATAACATTGATGATAAACAGCATCACATACTTGTTGTCGGTTATGCTCAGAAGGAATGCGGCTATCTGTTCGGGTATCTTCTCGGCGCTTATCGCCCAGGCAAACACCGCCGAAAGGGAAGTTATTATGAACAGGTTGGCCGTATTCTGGGCCGCTGTCCACAGGCTGTCAGCCAGTTGCTTCAGGTTTATGTTCCTGAATACCAGGAACCCGATGATCAATGAATAGAACACTGCCACTGCAGCAGCCTCGGTAGGAGTAACATATCCTCCGGTTATGCCGACAAGGATTATGATAGGCATAACGAGGGCGATATACCCGTTCTTTCTGAAGTAACGCTTCTCTTCCTTCGTATATACTTTTGTATCCACAGGAAGGTTCCAGCGTCTTGCGTTAATCTTTATATATATCATCTGGGTCAGGCCAAGCAGCAGACCCGGAATAAGACCGGCATAGAGCAGGGCGCCGACCGAAAGGGACATAACGCCCGCATACAGTATTGCTATATTGCTTGGAGGGATCAGCGGGCTCTGCAGGGATGACCCAGCGGTAAGTCCGCAAGCGAAAGCAGAATCATAGCCGTCTTCCCTCATAGCTTCTATCTCTATGTTGCCAAGGCCGGCCACGTCTGAAAGAGCAGCTCCGCTGAGGCTTCCGAATATGGTACTGCCCACCACGTTGACGTATGCAAGACCGCCCCTGTATTTTCCGAACCTTATCCTTACGAAGTCAAAGAGCTTTGAAGATATCCCCGTTCTGATCATGATCTCAGCTGCCAGAACGAACAGCGGCAGAGCCATCAGCGTGAATGAGTTTATGCCCGAAAACATCCTTATAGGCATGACTGTTATATTCTGGGGATTGGTCATAAGTATATATATCATGGTCGTTCCGCCGATGGCAAAAGCTATGGGAACGCCCAACATAATCGTACCCATCAGTATGGCGGTTGCGATCCAAAACTCAGTCATTCTGCTCCCCTCCTTTAGTATAGAATTCCCTTATCAATACGCCAATAAGCTGCAGGGTCATCAGCACACAGCCGATTATTATCGAAAGCTGTGGTATCAGCATAGGTATGTTCAGTGTCGCGCTGAATTGGCGTCTTCCTACGGCGGGGAACACCCTGTATCCCAAGATGCCTATAGCAATGATAAGCACGAGAACTGCGAGTTTTATAAGTACCGATATGGCTTTCTGAAATGATTTTGGCAATTTCCCGATAAAGAAATCAACATTTATGTTGTTCCATTTTTTAATTCCTGTACTTGCGCCTATAAATGAAATGTATATCATCAGGTAACGGGCAAGCTCTTCTGTCCAGGGTGGTTTCGGGACCGGAAGCAGCCTTGCGAACACCTGAAGCATAACAACGGCGAACATGACCCCTGTAAGTATGATGCAGACCCACTTTACAATGTTGTCGATAAAGTCCAGAAATTCCAGGAAAGCATCAACGATCGATGACATTGTATCACTCCTTTAATCTATCCGGGTCCGTGGCCCGGGTATACCGTTTTATTTAAAAAGCCGCCATCTTAAGCAGATCCGATCCGCAGGGGATGGCGGCTTTTGAACCAATGACCGGTCTTCAGCCAAAATTATGGCTTATTTCTTCTTTCTGGTCAGTGCGAATGCAGCTATCAACACCACTACAACGCCGATTACGATGTAAAGTACAGTGTTGTTTGAACCCGTGGTCTGGTTGTTGCCTGAAGGAGCCTGCGATGAAGGTGCAGGAGTTGCAGAGGTTCCCGGCTGTGCAGGAGCTGCAGTCTCTGCAGTTTTCGTTGCTGCAGGCGGTACGCCGGTTCCTACTTTTCCTGACTCGACAAGAGCGAGCAGTTCATCGACCAGGTTGGCGTCTATATTGTCCTTCAGCCACTTGATAGCGGGTGCCTGTGCTATTTTGAATGTTTCCATCTCTTCTGCGGTAGGAGAGTATACTTCTACGCCTTTTGCCCTAAGAGTATCAATAGCAAAAGATTCTGCGTAACGAACTGTACCCCTGGCTGCGAAAGAAGCTTCACGTCCGGCTTTCAGACAAGCTTCCTGGTCTTCTTTGCTCAGGCTCTGGAACCAGTCTTCACTGATTGTCAGGAACGCCAAACCAAGAAGATGGCCGTCAAGAGTTGCATACGGCTGAACTTCCTGCAGGGATGCGCCGAGCATTGTGATGGCCGAGTTTTCCTGGCCGTCAACGACCTTTGTCTGGAGAGCGCTGTAAAGTTCCATGAACGCAATAGGTGTAGGAGAAGCGCCCAATGCCTTAACTATTTCCATATGGACAGGGATATCCATGGTACGGATCTTCAGGCCTTTCATGTCATCGGCTGTTTTGATCGGCTTCTTGCTGTTGGTGAAGTTTCTGTATCCGCCGTTGTCATAGGAAGCGATAACTCTCAGCCTTGATGTTTTAGCCATGTCTTCGAAGAGTTTCTGGCCGAATTCGCCATCCAGAACGTCATATGCTGTCAAAGCGCTGTCGAAAAGATATGGGATGGAGAATACCTGGATGTTTTTGTAGAATGGTGCCAGAGCGCCGTCGGCAGGGGTTCCACCCTGTAATGTGCCGGACAGCATCTGTTCCAGGTTGGATGCAGCATCACCTAATTGACCATAGGGATAAAGCTCTACCACATACCTGCCTGATGTGTACTTTTCAAATGACCCCTTAAATGCCAGCATAGCTGCATAGGAAGGATGGTAGATCGTCATGTCGCCGATATTAAGTGTGGGGGGATCGGTAAACGCGATCTTCACTACCTTTGGGTCTGCTGCGAAGGAGACTGTCATAGTCGCCATCATTATCGCAGCTGCGAGTAACAAAACAACGATCTTCCTGAGTGTGAGTTTCATAGTAGTCCTCCTTTTAAATCTTTGGGCGTTTATATTATTCTTCCAAAGTTTTCCTTGATTCTTGCCTGCATATCCGGGTCTGATATGCCCATATTGGAGAAAACATAACCATAGATCTTTTCAAGGTTTTCGTCAGTCGCTTCGATTCCCAAATCACCAAGCTTTGTTGGTGTGCCTAAAGCCTTTAAGAAATCCACTGTTTCCTTGATCTGTTCTTCGGAATAACCATTTGTTCCCATCTGAACGGGGATCCCGCAGGAAACGATTTCTCCGTGAAGATGCTTTGCCCGCTGAGGTTTGAACAGCGTGCAAACACAGTCATAGAAGGAATGCGCTATGGCCAGCTGCTTGCCGCCGCTTGCGAGAGCGGAAACCATACCCGTCAGAGCGATATTTGTGCAAAGAATATCCTCCATCACAGGGGTGGCTTGTCCGTTTTTTACATCTTCCAGCGCCTGAAGCCCTGATGTAAAATACTTCCTGGTGTTGAACTTTGCCGTTTCAAGGGCCAGCGCAGGCAAAACAGATTTTTCCCAATCGGTTGAATACAACATACTGAAATCGACTTCGGGATATTTGGCCAGAGCGTCGGCAATACCTGATGCAAACATTCTTGGCGGGCAGTCCCTGGCAATGATCTCTGTGTCAACGATCACTGCTGCGACCTCCTGTTCGGTAAAGACGGAGCGGATCGTCGAGCCCGTATCGTCATACATGACACAGAGAGTAACATAGGCCGCGCATGTAGCAGCTGATGTAGGAACAGTAATGCAGCGGATACCTGTCAGATTAGCCGACCATTTGGCAGTATCTAAACACTTACCACCTCCGATTCCTATAATCAAATCAGCACCGTATTCTTTTGCTTCATCCCTTATGGAGACTGTGTTAGATTCTGAACAATAACCTGAGAAATGATGTACCTGAAAATCGATACCGTGTTTTTTAAGACTGTCGGAAACTGCTTCACCAAATTTCTCCCATGGTGTCCTGCCAGTTACGACAAGGGCTTTCCGCCCGAAGTACAGGGCTTCCCTTCCTAATTGATGAATGGCTCCCGGGCATTGGATGTATCTTCCGGAACCGAGCATAACGGGAGAACCGTTTCTCATTCTGCAGCTCACTCCTTATCTGAAAGAGCGTATAATTGCCTTTGCCGTTGCAATCAGTACTCTTGTGTTGTATTATCTGTCCTTCGAGAACAATTCGGATTATATGACATCAGACAATCTTTTAGGTTTTGATTTGGTTCAATTTTTATTTTAATTGCGTCTGTTTATATTATATGTCAACTTGCATATAATATCAATGTAAAACTTTAACATATTTATACATTATGCACAAATAGGTGGGCCGGGGCCTCCCCGTTAATGCGGAGAGGCCCTGCTCTGCCGCCATGAAGCTGAAAATTCCGTTGCATCCTGTTGTGAATTAAAATGCCCCCCTGGTGTGAGCCTCAGATGTCGCCCTGGTGCAGCCCCATGGTGTCGTCTGTCGATGTAAAACACATGGCTAAATCTTACCGATCTCCGCTAATATACTCTTTATAACTTCTGTCTCTTCAGTTGTGATCGGAGCTAACGGCTTCCTGGCGGGGCCAACCTTTATACCTGTAACCATTTCGATGGCAGGTCTCAGAATTGAGTTGGGCAGGATCCTTCCGTTCTGTCCGCAGGCTCTGCAGAATTTGTACAAAGGTATGAAGAGTTCTCTCGCCTTCTCATTATCGCCCTTTTCAAAGCTGTCGAAGATAGCGCGGATATCATGGCCGAAAATATGAGCTCCGCCGCTCACTATACCCATCGCTCCCTGTATGATCGTCGGGATGAGCATGATATCGTCTCCGTTGTATATCAGGAAATCAGGATTTACATCCTTGGTAGCGAGGAAGTAATCTGTGATCTGGGTCGGATTTACTCCTGCCTCATCCTTGATTCCGACGATATTGTCGATCGCGGCAAGTCTTCCTACTGTCGAAGCCTCGAGGTTGACACCTACGAAGATTGGGATGTTGTAAAGAAGGATCTTTGCCTTTGTGTTTTCAGCAAGGGTCTTATAGTGGATATAGATTCCTTCCTGGGTAGGTTTGTTATAGAAAGGAGCAACGACCATGCACAGTTCTATTCCCAGTTCGACTGCTTTATTGGTCAACGCGATTGTCTCTTTGGTGGATGCACAGCCTGTGCCTGCAATGACAGGCTTTCTCCCGTTTACCGTTTTTACTGCTGTTTCATAAAGTTTTACCCTCTCCTCGAAAGTAAGAAGGACGGCTTCACCGGTCGTACCTGTTACAATAAAGGAGTCACACAAATCGTTCTTGATCAAGTATTCGATCAGTTCCGCATACTTGTCGTAATCTACTTCTTCGTTTTCCTTGTAAGGTGTTACAAGAGGCAGTAGAATTTTGCCATACTTTTCTCTTAATGTCATAACAATCTCTCCTCCATTTTGAACGTCACTGCGGCAACAGTTAAGTTGTATCCTGTCAGATTGTCTGATGTCTTATTATAACAAATAAACATTTTTAACGTCAATATGATTTGGTCATTTTGTGCTATTTCTACAAAATAACCTCACCAATATATACTAAATAACGAACCATTGTGCATAGGGGACGGAGGCTTTTGCACATTTTTGCGCATTGGGGACGGACCTCTTTAACACGGGTATCGGCATCACAAGCGCCTTTTACTATGTGCTGCCGTCAAATGCAGGGGTACCGGGAACTGCGTCCCCGGTACCCCAAAAAGAGGTCAGACAAATTTAACACATTACATTGTCAGAATACCTTCTTCTGAATTGATTATTATAAGAACCTGCTCCTCCTTTCCGGTATATGCGTTTATATAAACAATGAAGTCCCTGTCTTCAAGCTTCCCTTTAAACTCGTAACATAGAAGCTCTGTCCCGTAATTGGTCGGAATTACCGCGAGGCCTGAAGATTTGATGTCTTCGCCCTTTCTGACCAATTGTCTTGCCTCCTCTTCAGTTAATTTAGGAGGTTCAAGATTTCTTTCCCTGTGGTTCATAAAGTAACCATTGGCTTCAAATCCGACTACCTCGCCATTGTCCAGCGCTACCTTGACCTTCATAAGATCAGGATAATAGGTTATGCCGTCCTTATGATAGGCATAGTTGATAGTCGCGATCTCGTCACTCTTCAGATAGTAGGACTGTTTCATATTCTTATAACCCCGATCATTCAGGAACTTAGCGCCAATTTCCATGGCTTTCTCGACGTCAATGGTTTTCTCTCCGACCTCCCTGTTATGCAGGAACCATATGACGTGTCCGCCTTTTACCGAAACGTCCGCTTCGGCGATATTGCTGCTTTTGTTGTTTCCGTTAAGCGCTACCCGGAAATTGTAGGTGTCGATAATACCATTGTTGTTGTCCGAAAGCTTCTGTACATTTTCCACCCTGTCCTTGCCTAAGAATTTATGAAGGTTTGTTATAGCCTGGTTCTCGGTCACTTTCTCTCCGGTCAGCCCCAGGGCCTTTCTGTTCTGCATATGCTCGGAAAAGGGTCCGTCGTAAATCAGTGTAGGCATTTTCTCGAATTCGGAATTCACGTTTGAGAATGTCACCGGCATGTTCTCGGAAGCTTCCTTCATTTCTTTGGTTTCTTCCTTTGCTACATTTTCCCATTTGAGGCTCCCGCTGATCAGGTCCTGGTGCATCTCACTGAGGCTGTTTTCAAGGCTTACAGATAATTTATGCAGCTCTGCCAGGGTCTTTTCCTGTTCCTCGCTTATTTCCATGCCCAAAGCGCTTTGCCTGGCGATGACTCTTGAAAGATCGGATACCTGGGTCAAAAATTTCTTTGTGTTTGAAATCACTCCAAGCGAAATAGGGAGCTGGGTCAGGGTGCTGCTTGCCGATGACGCTTCTCTCCATACATCGTGCAGCACTTCTGCAGCCATCTCTGACGAAGAAGCAAGTCTCGCTTTCATTAGCATCAGTTCAACGTTCTGGACATAGCCTACCAATTCATGAAATGCTCTGTTGTAAGAGTTGTCAAGCTGCCTTCTCAGCGTATTGGCCCTGTTCAGCTGGTATGCTCCGAATATTGTCGTGGCAAGAAGTATGGCAATAATGAAATTCTTGGCCCTGTTTCTCGCATCGCTGTCACGGAGTTCTTTCCGCATTTTTTTCTCTTTGTTCTCCCTCTCTTTGATGACCTGGTATTCTTCGTTGTTGGTTATCCCGTTGTTATCCATACTAACCTTACCCAGCCTTTCTTAATATTCTTGAATTGATTATCTATTTCGCAAAATTGTGTTTTCCTATTTTAACGACTACCTTTTTAGACCAAATCCATTTGCTGGTAGCGGTTTCAGGGTTCCAATAATAAAGGCAGCCATAGGTCGGATCCCAACCGTTCAGCGCATCCTGGGCCGCTTTCACTACTGTTGATTTTGGATCGATGGGAACATTTATCTGGCCGTCGGCAACTGCCGTGAAGGCCCCTGGCTGATAGATCACGCCTGCTATGGTATTCGGGAAGTCCGGAGACTTGACACGGTTCAGGATCACCGCGCCGACAGCTACCTGCCCTTCATAGGGTTCGCCCCTGGCTTCGCCGTTTATCGCCCTGGCCAACAGTTGGAGATCACTGACTCTTCCCGCCTCCTGGCCCAGGCTTGGCGGGGATGACAAGATCACGAATGACAGAACAAGAAGTGGAACCAAAATGTAAACCATTGATCTCTTATCCATACTGCTGTCACCTCAAGCATATTCTTTCAATTTCTTGCAACTATTATGCATGTGTAACATTGCGCACAGGGGACGGAGACTTTTGCTCATTTTTGTGCATAGGGGATGTGCATAGGGGACGGAGGATTTTACACATTAAGCAACAATAATATGGTATATCTGTTATATTATATGGTATAATATAGAAAAATTTAAAAGTGAGGCAAGAATATGCCAAGGGTACCGCGTGAAAAAAGTCCTTCTGGTTTATATCATGCTATGGTCAGAGGTATAAACAAGGAGCAAATCTTCAAGGATCATGAAGACCGGATAGTGTTTTTGGAAAAGCTTATGAAAGTAAAAGAACGCAGCGAATGTAAAATATATGCTTATTGCCTTATGAATAATCACATTCATTTGCTCATTGGCGAAGGCAAAGAAACTATAGGCCATGTAATGAGGCGTCTTGGAAGTGCGTATGCATATTGGTATAACCAAAAATATAATCGGGTAGGGTATTTGTTTCAAGGACGTTTTCGAAGCGAACCTGTAGATACAGACTCCTACTTCCTAATCGCATTACGGTATATTCACCAAAACCCGGTGAAGGCGGGCATTTCTCGGAACTGTGGTGATTATCCATGGACAAGTTACCACGAATACATAAATCATGAGAACCATGCTAAGGGCATGGTAGATACAGAATTGGGACTGGACGTAGCAGGTGGACTGAGGCAGTTTGTCGAGTTTCATCAGGTTCAGGAGGATTGCGATATGATAGATATCGAAGGAGATAGAATTACAGATATCGAAGCCGAAAAAATAATAAAGCAAATGTTGGCGGATAAAACTTCAATTGATATCCATAAATTAAATAAATCAGAGAGAGATCAGCTTATAAGGGAATTAAAAGCCTTGCCTGGCGTGAGTCAAAAACAGATTGCTAAAGTCATTGGACTTAGCAGAAGCATTATCCAGCGAGCATAAAAATGATTCACCTGTCCCTTATGTTCAAAAATATGCGAAATCCTCCGTCCCTTATGCGCAAAAATGTGCAAAAGCCTCCGTCCCCGATGCTCATTTGAGGGGAAGGCGGTGGAGGGTGTCGCCGAAGGCGGCGCAGGCAAGCTCGTACTCGCGCTCCCGGCAGGTAAAGAAGAAGACCTG